>Ga0182015_10001407_pt1 | contig 31874 bp, 25 predicted proteins | sample 712P3MmetaG_FD_120478 | JGI IMG/M metagenome (GOLD analysis project Ga0182015, IMG submission 120478) | Permafrost microbial communities from Stordalen Mire, Sweden - 712P3M metaG | ecosystem: Environmental > Terrestrial > Soil > Wetlands > Permafrost | place: Sweden: Stordalen | collected... | reverse complement strand
TGCTGCTTCGCCTTGGCGAACTCGGCGGATGACAGCGAGGGGGTTCTGAGCTCCGCCGCGAGCAGGCCTAGCACCAGCGGCAGATCTTTTTTCAGACACTTGGCCCGAATCTCGAGCGATTGCGCACCGACTCCGAACGAGAGCTGCGCACCGACGCTCTCGAGCTGATCGGAAATCTGAAACTTGTCGAGGGCCTTGGTGCCCCGATCCAGCATCATGCCCGTCAAGGTGGGAATCGCGATATTGCCCGATCCCGCCATGGCATCGCCCGCGGGCAGAGAGCCCAGGATGACGACCACGTCCCTGACGCCCGTGTGATACGTGATGAGATCGATTCCGGCGACTCGAGAACGATGACCATTGTCCGCCATGGCCGCCCCGGCGCCCGAGGCCGCGGCGAGCCCCGCTGCCAGGCTTGCGGCCAGACCCAGCGCTCCGGCCCTCCTCCTCGAGCCGAAACCTCGCTCCGCCCGATGGGTGCTCATGAGCCTTTCTCCCCGGTCTTCGGCATGGGCACGAACCATCCCGTAGTGCTCTGATCCTCATTGAGATACCGCCGCGCCACCCGCTGCACGTCGGCAGCGGTCACCTGCTCCACCTTCTGAGGGAAGGTCACGTACAGCGTCCAATCGCCGACGGCGATCCATTCGTTCAGGCCGCCGGCGACGGCGGCGGTTCCGTCCCGTTTATAGGCATCGGCCGCGAGGACCTGCTGCCTGACGCGGGCGATTTCCTCTTCCGTCACACCCTCGTTCTTGATCTTGGCAATTTCCTCGAGCAATGCCTGCTCCACTCGGGCGTGCGTGGCGCCCGGCGCCAGCATGGCGTAGAGGGTGTGCAGCGACAAATCGCGATGCAAATCCGTGCCGGAATCGGCGCGCAGCGCGAGTCCCTGATCGACCAGCGCTCGATAGAGCCGTGCGCTCTTGCCCGAGCTCAAGATGGCGTCGAGCATCTCGAGCGCCGGCTCATCGGCATCGCGGCCGTTCGGAACCTTGTGCGCGATCACGACGGTGCCGAGCTCGCCGGGGCGCGTGAGAATCAGCCGGCGGGGACCCGTTTGGGCCGGCTCTTCCGTGTAGATGGCCGGAATCGGCTGCGGCGAGTGCGGGTAAGCTCCGTAATACTTCTTGATGAGAGACAGCACCGCCTTAGGCTCGACATCGCCGACCACGGTCACCGTCGCGTTGTTTGGCCGATAAAAAGTATCGTAGAACTCGCGCAGCCGGACCGTAGGCACGTTCTCGTTCCGCCGCTGCGGCTCGAGGGAATTGCCGTGCGATCATTCATACTCGACTCCTTGAGATCCGATAGGCCATCAGCTTCGACACACGAACGCGACATTCTAGTGATTCGAGCCGCCTGCGCTATAGATTTTTTCGAGAAAACTCTCTTAATTTATTGTATTTGCAATGATAAGCTAGTCCAATGACGACGGAAAAACGAAGCTCGGCCGGCGGCGTCGCTCTGTTCGATCTCGACGGGACTCTCACCTTTCACGATACGTTGATGCCCTTCCTGCTCGGCTATGCACGCCAGCATCCCTTGCGCCTCGCCGGCGCATGGAGATTGGTGCCCGTGCTCGCCGACTATGCCCGCGGGCGCGACCGCGGGTTGCTGAAGTCGCGAGTCATCCGCCTCGCGATGGGCGGTGCCCGGCGCGAGGAGATCACGGCGTATGCGCGCGAATACGTGCGCCGCCTGGAGCCGCGCGGTGCCTTTCGCGCCGGCGCCCTGGCGGCCGTCGAGGCGCATCGCGCTGCCGGCGATCATCTGGTTCTGCTTTCCGCGAGCCCCGATTTGTACGTGCCGTTCATCGGCGAGTCTCTGCGCTTCGAGCGCACGCTCTGCACCGAAGTCCTCTGGGACGGCGACCGGTTGAACGGCGCATTGAAAACTCCGAATCGCCGCGGCGACGAAAAGGTGCGCTGCCTCGAGTGGCTCCGCACCCTGTACCCCGGAGCCGCGATCGTCGCGTATGGCAATAGCGACTCCGATCTGGCTCATATGAGGTGCGCGGATCGGGCTGTGCTCGTCAACGCAAACGTCAGCGCCCGACGCCGGGCCGCCGAATCGCGCATTGCGACGGCGGATTGGACATGAGGCGGCGCCGGGCCCGCGCCTGCAACAAATGGACGGCTCTCCCGGTCTCATAGGCATGCACAGACACAAGCCTTTCACGACGAGATGGACGGACTCGACTCGGATGACCCCCTCGGACATCACGCCCGAGGATCGGTTCATTTCCCGCAGAGCCATGCTGGCGGGCGCACTGGGCTTTGCGGCGGTTGAGTCATTGGGCTCTTTTGCGGGCGAGGCGCTCGGCCAGACTCCGGCCAATCCCGCGGCTTTGACTTTCAAGCAAAACGCTGCGTTCAGCGTGAAGGATCCGCCCAATTCTTATCAGGACATCAGCACCTACAACAACTACTACGAATTCGGCACCGACAAATCGGACCCGTCGGAAAAGGCGCAGCATCTTCGCACCCACCCGTGGACCGTGACGGTGGGGGGCGAGGCGGAGGTCACGGGCGCCTTCGATCTGGACGACATCCTGCGGCAGAACCCGCTGGAGGAGCGCATCTACCGGCTACGGTGCGTAGAGGCATGGTCCATGGTCGTGCCATGGGTCGGATTTCCATTGGCGAATTTACTGCAGCGCTTCAAGCCGACCTCGAAGGCCAAGTACGTCGAATTCAAGACCTTGTACGACCCCAAGCAGATGCCCGGCGAGCGCACCGGCGTGCTCGAGTGGCCCTATGTGGAGGGTCTGCGCATCGATGAGGCCATGCACCCGCTGACGCTCATGGTGGTCGGTCTTTACGGGAAAGTGCTTCCGAATCAGAACGGGGCGCCGCTCCGGCTGGTCGTGCCCTGGAAATATGGATTCAAGGGGATCAAAGCCATCGTCGGCATCAAATTCGTCGAACGCGTGCCGCGAACCACGTGGGCCGGCTCCAACCCGTCGGAGTACGGCTTTTTCGCCAACGTCAATCCGGCCGTCGATCATCCTCGTTGGAGTCAGGCCTCCGAGCGGCGCATCGGCAGCGGCAGCATTTTCGCCTCGCGCATTCCGACGCTTCCCTTCAATGGCTACGGGGATCAGGTGGCGAGCTTGTACAGCGGTCTGGATTTGCGGAGGAATTTTTGAGCTGGCGAATTCGCTGGGTCGCGAAGCCGGTGGTGTTCTTCGCGTGCCTCGTTCCCGCACTTCGCCTGGCCGCCGGCGCTTTCGGCGTCGCAGGCGTGTCGCTCGGCGCCGATCCCGTCAAGCTGATCCTGCACACCACGGGCACTTGGGTATTGAGATTCCTGGCGGCAACTCTGCTCATGACGCCCTTGAGGGACCTGACGGGCTCGCTCACCTGGTTGCGGTTCCGGCGGATGCTCGGCCTCTACGTGTTCTTTTATGCCGTGCTGCATTTCTCGACCTACGTATTCCTCGATCAGGATGGGAAGCTCTTGGCAATCGGAAAGGACATCGCCAAACACCCCTACGTCCTGATCGGTTTTCTCGGCTTCCTGATGCTCATTTCTTTGGCGGTCACCTCCACCGCGAAGGCTCAACGCCGGCTGGGAAGGCGCTGGACGCGGCTGCATCAGCTGATTTACATCGTGGCCGGGCTTGGCGTCTGGCACTACTGGTGGCTCGTCAAGAAGGACATCCGGCCGCCGCTGGCGTACGCCGCCGTGTTCGCTGTTCTAATCGGCTATCGCTGGGGGCATCGCCGCTTGAGACTGAACAGGACCAATCGCGGGTCAGCGCCGAACGGTCTGCAGCAGCCCGTGGAGCTTGCGCAACAGCGTCTCGGTGTCGTCCCAGCCAATGCAAGGGTCGGTGATCGATACACCGAACTCGAGCGTGGTTAGATCCTTCGGGATCGGCTGATTTCCGGGCTTCAAGTGGCTCTCGAGCATCAGGCCGACGATGGAGCGGTTGCCGTCGATGATCTGGGCCACGCAGTTCTCGGCCACCAAGGGCTGCAAGCTGGGATCCTTGTTGGAGTTCCCATGACTGCAATCGACCACGATGTTGGTCGGCAAATTCGCCTGCGCGAGCTGCCGCTCGGCGACTGCGATGCTCACCGCATCGTAGTTGACCCGTCCGCCGCCGCCTCGCAGCACGACGTGCGCATGCTGATTGCCGCGCGTGCGGAACACGGCGGACTGGCCCTGCTGGGTGATTCCCAAGAAATGGTGGGGATGCCGCACCGATTCGAGGGCGTTGATCGAGGTGGCGAGCGATCCGTCGGTGCCGTTCTTGAAACCGACGGGAGTCGATAGGCCGCTCGCCATTTCCCGGTGGGTCTGCGATTCGGTGGTGCGCGCGCCGATCGCCGTCCAGGTGATGAGCTCGGAGAGATACTGCGGCATGATCGGATCGAGCGCCTCGGTGCCCGCCGGCAACCCAAGCTCCGCCACGTACAAGAGAAGCTCACGCGCGAGCAGAATTCCCTTCTCGATGTGGAACGAATCGTCGAGATCCGGATCGTTGATCAATCCCTTCCAGCCGACCGTGGTGCGAGGCTTCTCGAAGTACACGCGCATGATCAGCACAAGCGTGGACGCCACCTCGTCCGACAGGCGCTTCAATCGGCCGGCATACTCCCGCGCCGCATTCACGTCGTGAATCGAACAGGGTCCCGCCACGACGAACAGCCGCGGGTCGCGCCGCTCCAGAATGGCGCGGATGATTTCCCGCGAACGAAATACCGTATCCGAAGCCCGCTGCGTCAGCGGCAGCCTTCTCTTCACCTCTTCGGGGGTTGCCAACAAGTCGCTCGATGCGACGTTGACGTTTTGCAATCTATCTTGAGGATCCGACACGTGACGGCCTACATCGATGTTCGAATGGTCCAGAGCTCCGGAAAGAACTTGAGCTCGAGAGCTTTGGTGAGATACGAAACGCCGCCGGTGCCGCCCGTGCCGCGCTTGTAGCCGATGATGCGCTCCACCGTCTTCACGTGCGTGAAACGCCAGAGCTGGAATTTGTAATCGAGATCGACCAGCCGCTCCGCGAGCTCGTACAGGTCCCAATCCTTGACCGAGTTGTGGTACACGCTGAGCCATGCGGCCGCGACCTGTTTGCTGGCCTGGTACGGCTGGGTGAAATCGCGGTCGATGGCTTCCGGCGGCACGTCGAGCCCCCGACGGGAGAGGAGCCTCAAGACTTCATCGTACAGGCTCGGCGCCTTCAGAGCGCGCTCCAGCTGCTCGTACGTCGGCGCGTCGGCGCGGAACACTTCGATGAGATCGGCGCTCTTGTTGCCGATCAAAAACTCCAGCAGCCGATATTGCAGCGATTGGAATCCCGACGAGCGCCCCAGCGTGTTGCGGAAGGCGGAGTAGTCGTACGGCGTGATGGTCGCGAGCACGTCCCAGGATTGGAGAAGCTGCTGCTGAATCGTGGACACCCTGGCCAGCATCTTGAATGTCGGACCGAGATCGTCCCGCCGTACGCAATCGACTACCGCAGTCAGTTCGTGCAGGCACAGCTTCATCCACAATTCGGAGACCTGATGGATGACGATGAACAGCATCTCGTCGTGCTGATAGGACAGCGGGCGCTGCGCATCGAGCAGCTTGTCCAAGTTCAGGTACTGGGAGTAGCTCAGCGAGTTGCTGAGATCCCAATGCACTTGCTCGTCGGAGAGATCGACGAACGGCTTTACCACGGACTTCGATTCGCTCATGTCAGGTCCCGAATACCCAGAGCGGTACGGTGCGCCACCCTGCAAGGAGTTCGCGGTCGAGGCGACGGTAGTCCGGCTCGAGAGACTCCACCAGCCGCCAGAAAGCGGGCGAATGATTCATGTGCTGCGTATGCGCCAACTCGTGGATGAACAAATACCGCACCACATTCGGCTCGAGGAACATCAGCGAGCAGTTGAGGCTCACGGTGCCGCGCGTCGAACAGCTGCCCCACCGCGTGCGCTGGCAGCGGATCACAACGCGCTTGACCGGATAACCCAGGTCCCGCGCGAGCTGGAACAACCGCGGAGACAAGCGCCCCTCCGCGGCTTGCTTGAGCCACTCCTGGAGCTTCTCGCGCGCATTCCCCGAGTCCTGCGCACGGACCAGGAGACGGTCGCCGTGCAGCGAGATCCCGCGCGTCAGAGATTTGTGCCACTCCACCTCGAAACGCTCGCCGCTGTACGCAAAGTCGATGCGCTCCGGGACGGCCGCGGCCGGCTGGGCGAAGCACTGCATGGCCGCCACTTTCCGGTCGATCCACGGCGTGAAGCGCTGAACGAATTCCCTCACGGCCCGGGCATTGACGCCGACCGGAACCACGATCTCGACCCGGCCGCCCACGTGAACCCTCGCGGTGAGCCTTCGCGCCCGGGCGCTCACCCTGACCGCAAATGGGTCGCTCGAGGCGCGCGTCTCGAACAGCGACAATTGCGTGGCTTGTGCTTTCATCGCATCGCATGATACCAGTTTCGACGCCGGCGGCGGCCGGCGGATCAGCGGCGCACGAGGCTCGTCATCTGGCGTTGCGCCGCCTTGAAATCGGGCGCTACGATCAGCGACTTCTCGATCCAGTTGCGGGCTCCCAGTTGGTCGCCTCGGTTTTGCAGCTGCATGCCGAGAGCGAGAAACGCTTCCGCGTGTCCCCAGCCGGGGACGTCGCTTCGCGTCGCCGATGACTGATCGAAGATCTTCGCCGATTCCTGAAGCTCGGCGAATGCGCGTGCGCTTTCCGGCGAACCCGGCTTCGACCTCGACAGGCCGTTCTCGGCCATGAAGTAAAGTACGCGTGGGTTGTGCGGATCGAGCTTGAAAGCCGCGCTCAGACGCTCTTCGGCCTTTGATCGCAGCAGCACGGCCTCCAGGCGCCTGCGTTTCGCGAGCTCGTCGTAACATACCGACTGCAGGACGAGCGCCTCCACCGATTTGACATCTTGTTGCAGGATGGGCTTCAGCTGCTCTATGCATTCCGCAAACGCCGGCGCCGCATCGCCGGCGCGCTTTCCCTGCGCGAGCAAGCCGAATCGAAACTCCGCATGCGCCAGATGGTACCGAAGCGCGGCGTCGGCGCCGCCGGCGGCCGCACCGCCCGTCGTCACCTGATTCGCAAGGTTCTGGACCAGGCTCGCCAGTTGATTGGTGTCCTCGGACTGGTAGGCGTAGAGGATCTGCGCCTGCATGTCCCCGCCTTCCTGTGCGAGGCCGATCGCTGCGGCGAACGACAAAGACAACACCGCCAAGCGCGTCAACCGAAGCATGCAGGAACTCCCGAGCAGCCTTAATATGCCCGATCGAAAGATATCACACGGAGGTAGCGCTTCTTGAGCGATGAATTCATCGACATCGGGTCGAACTTGACTCATTCGAGTTTCGCCGTCGACTTCGGAGCCGTCATGGAGCGGGCGGCTCGTGCCGGGGTGACCCGCCAAATCGTCACCGGCGCGGATCTGCCGAGCTCGCGGGCGGCGGCGGCGCTCGCCTCGAGCTATGAGGGCGCGTTGTGGTGTACGGCCGGAGTGCATCCGCATCATGCAACGGAATGGGGACCCGGGAAGCGTCAGGAACTCGAGGACATACTCTCGCTCCCCCGTGTGGTGGCCGTCGGGGAATGCGGATTGGATTATTTCCGGGATTTTTCGCCGCGTGCGGCGCAGCGTGCGGCCTTCATCGCGCAACTCGAGATCGCCGCCGCCGCCAGGAAGCCCGTATTCTTGCACCAGCGCGACGCTCACGAGGACTTCACGGCCATTCTCGCCGAGTTTCGCTTAGGCCTGGTCGGCGGCGTCGCGCACTGCTTCACCGGCGGCCCCGGCGAACTCGAAGCCTATCTCGCGCTGGATCTGTCGATCGGCGTCACCGGATGGGTCTGCGACGATCGCCGAGGAGCGAACCTGCGCAACGCTGTGCCCCGCATCCCGGCGGAACGCCTCATGATCGAGACGGATGCTCCCTATCTGTTGCCGCGCGACATCGAGCCTCGCCCCAAGGCACGGCGCAATGAGCCCGCGTTCCTGCCGCACATCGCGCAAGCGGTGGCCGCCCTTCGCCGCGAATCGCCGGATGCCGTGGCGGCGGCGACGACGCGGAATGCCGTACGATTCTTCGGGCTCAAAGATTCGTGAACAGGTGCGGACTCGGCTTGAGCTGGACCAGCAGTCGATTCCAGGCCTCTTCGGACTGCGCAAGCGCAGCCGATCCCTTGAGCGCGTGGTCGACGGGAGGAAATTCCACCTCGATGCCATCCAACATCATCACGTACTTGGGCATGCCCTTGGTGAACTTGCCGAAGTTGGAGAAAAGCAGCCGCCCCTCGACCGGAAACTCGCCGACCAGCGCTTTGACGGCCGCAATCCGGTCATAGAGAGCGGGCTGCGGATTGTCGAACGTGAAGCGCCGGCGGCCGATCACCGTCCAGTCGCTCATCTGATCGCCGCCGAAGATGAGGCCGGCCACCCGCCGCGTGTCGAGGATCAGGATGCCGCGCGGCGTCAGCAGCAAATGGTCGACGTGAATGTACCCGCCCATGCCATCCGGCACCAAGACCTGATGCGCCGCTTCGTAGGCCACCCGGTCGAGGCGCCTCAATAGCGATTTGCGCCGGGCACGGCGCTGATAGGCGCGCAAGCTCACATAACCGCCGACTCCGAGCAGTACGAGCGCGGCACCCCCGGCGATCCAGTCGATTCGAAGGTCGTTCATCGGGTCGGCGGCTTAGGCAATGGCTCGTTCGAGGCTCATTCGAGAGCGGCCGCTACAGCCTTGAGGGCCGGCGGCAGGTCCAGAATGTGCTGGGGGAGCTTCAGCAACCGTTCGAGCGATTCAGGGACCTCGACCGGCTTGCCGATGATGGGCTCGACGATATCGTTGAACTTGGCGGGATGCGCCGTCGCCACGAGCACCCAGGGCCGGGACTGCCGTTCGCGCGCTCCGAGGCGGCGATAGACTTCTGCCGCAGTCGCCGTGTGCGGACACCATTCGCGCCCAAACTGCATGAAATCCTCTCCGATCCGTCGCCGAATTGTAGCGTCATCGACGCTGTCCGCGCTCAAATGTTCGCTGATCGAAGCGAACGTCGGATAGAACGCGCGAATTCGCTCCATGTTGCTGGGATTGCCCACGTCCATGGCCGAAGCGACGGTCGCGACGCTGGGACGCGGCTGCCAATCACCCGACGCCAGGAAATCCGGCACCGCTCGGTTGGCGTTGTGCGCCAATACGATGCGGTCGATCGGAAATCCGGCCGCACGAGCCCAGATGGCTGCGAACGCGTTGCCCAGGTTGCCGGCCGGAATGATGAAGGAGGGTTTCGCGCCCGTTCGCCGCTCGACCTCCAGGCTCGACGCTGCGTAGTACACCATCTGCGGCAGAAGCCGACCGATGTTGATGCTGTTGGCGGAGCTGAAGCGATGCTTGGCGCGGAGCGTGAAGTCCACGAAGGCCTCCTTCACCAGCCGCTGGCAATCATCGAAGGTTCCGTCGATGCGCAAGGCGATCACGTTGTCACCCCAGCAGGTGAGCTGCTGTTCCTGGCGGGGGCTGACCAGGCCCTTCGGATAGAGCACGACGATGCGCACCCAAGGCCGCAGGTGAAACGCCGAGGCGACGGCGCCGCCGGTATCGCCGGAGGTTGCCACCAAAATGGTCATCGGCGGCTCGGTGGGAGTTTGCAGCCGCTGCAGCGTCTCCGCCAGGAACCGCGCACCGAAATCCTTGAACGCGGCCGTGGGCCCATGGAACAGCTCGAGGACGAAAAGAGGATCGGGGCACTGCGGCACGGCGGTGGTCGGCGCCGGGAAATTCAGCGCCGCTTCCGCGATGTCGCCGAGCACGGGCCGCAACCGGTCGCCCTCGAAAAATCCGTCCAGCGTCCGCCGCGCCGTCTCCGCAAGGCGCGTGACGCCGTCGAAGGAGGCAGCGTCGATGCGCGGAAGGCGCGTCGGCACGTACAGGCCGCCATCGGGCGCAAGTCCCTGCCGGATCGCCTCGCTCAGCGCGACCGCAGGCCCACCGGCGCGCGAGCTCGCGAATTTCAATTCCTCGATCATCGGCATTCCCCGCGGCGCATCAGGCCTCGACCAGCCGCGCGCCCGCGTTGTCGAGCGAGGAAATCCACGCATCCGATTCGAGGCCGTGTGCGCTGAACGCCGCGGTCATAGCGGTGCGCACCGCCTCGGCATTCTGGATCTCGGCCCAGGCAAATATCGCAGGTCCCGCACCGGAAATGGAACAGCCGAGCGCTCCCTTGGACATGGCGCTACGCTGCACGTCCTTGAATCCCGGGATGAGCCTCTGGCGTTGCGGCTCGATGATCACGTCGTTGAATGAGTCGCGGATCATATCGAGATCGTTGGAATAGCACCCGCTGATGAACCCTGCGAGATTCGCCGTCTGCCAGACGAAATCCGAGCGGGTGACGTCGCTTTTCAGCACGGCGCGCGCCTCGCGCGTCCCGAGATGCATGTGCGGGTGAACCAGCACGCAGCGGATCGAAGCGGGCACGGGGATTTGTTTCACGCGCGGATGGTCGATGCCGACGGTCAACACCAACCCGCCGAACAGGCACGGCGCGATGTTGTCGACGTGCACCGAACCGCTCGCGACGATCTCGCCCTCCATGGCGAACTTGAGGAGCTTGAGGCGCGGGGCGGGATCCTCGATCGACGCATTGGCGGCGACCACGGCGGCCACCGCGGAAGCCGCGGATCCCCCCATGCCCGAGGCCAGAGGAATGCCCTTCTCGATCTCGATTTCGAAGCCGAAGCGCAGGTCCAGGGCGGTACGCATGGCTTGCAGCGCACGCCCGGCGGTATTGCTTCCCGGCTCGACGGGAAGATCGCCCGCGATTCCAGTCACCGCACGAATGCGCACTTCGGGCTCCTCGATGCGCCTGAGCCGCACCCGGTCGCCCACCGCCTCCACCGTGTGTCCCAGGATGTCGAATCCGATCCCGACGTTGGCGACGGTTGCGGGGGCGAAGGCGATGACCTCGGCGTGCATGGTTAAAGGTGAGCTCCGAGGTAGGCAGAGAGGCGCAGCAAGTCCGAGAAAACGCCCCCCGCAGTGACTTCCGGCCCGGCGCCGGGCCCTTGAACGATCAGCGGATTGTCGCAGTATCGCCGGGTCACAAACCGGACCACGTTGTCGGTGAGCGCAATGTTCGCGAACGCGTGCGCGGCATCCAGGCTCGTGAGGCGCACGGTCGCCTTGCCGTCGGCATCGACCCGTCCAACGTAGCGCAGCACCTGCCCCGCTTTCCCGGCTTCTGCCAGGGCGCCGGCCATGGCCGCGTCGAACTCGGGCAGCCTCTCCATGAACTCCTCCACGCTGCAGCCGTCGAGCGCCTGCGGGACGAGTCCTGTGACCTCGACATCCGCCATCTCCAACGTGAGGCCCATTTCCCTTCCTAAGATGATGAGCTTGCGCGCGACATCCATCCCCGACAGATCATCGCGGGGATCGGGCTCGGTGTAGCCCTTCTGCTTGGCGGCGAGGACGATCGAAGAGAACGACTCGCTGCCGTCGAACATATTGAAAAGATACGCAAGTGTCCCCGAGAAGATGCCCTCGATCCGCGTGATGTCGTCCCCCGTCTCGCGCAGATCGCGCAGCGTCTGGATCACCGGCAGACCTGCGCCGACGGTGGCTTCGTACAGGTAGTGAGTGCCAGCGGCGCGCGCAGCGTCCTTCAAGGCACGGTACTCGGGAAGCGCGCCTGAGTTCGCCTTCTTGTTGGGTGTCACCACATGGATGCCGCGCGCCAGCCAGTCGCGATAGTTGGCCGCCACCTCGGCGCTCGCGGTGCAATCGATCAGCACCGTGTGCGGGATGTAATCGGCCTGGCAGTGCGCCGCGAACTTCTCGAGGTCCACCGGCTCGCCCTTCTCCTCGAGCAGCTCCGCCCAGCGGTTGAGATCGATGGCTTTCTCGGCGAGGATCATGCGTTTGGAGCCTGCGATTCCGCGCACGCGCAAATCCAGATTGAGGGCACGCAGGCGCTCGATTTGACTCGCGATCTGGGTGAGCAGCACGCGGCCCACGGTGCCGGGGCCGATCAAACCGATCGATAACGTATAAGGCGACAGGTAGAACGCCGCGTGCACGGCGCGCAGCGCCTTGGCGGCGAACTTGCCCTCGACGACCAGGGAAATATTGCGCTCCGAAGCGCCTTGCGCGATGGCGCGCACGTTGATCGCCGCACTCCCCAGCGAGTTGAACACGCCGGCGGCGACACCGTGCGCGCCGGCCATACCGTCGCCCACCACCGCGAGGATGGCGAGATCGAGGGCCACGTCGACGTGCTGAATCTGGCCGTCGCGAAGCTCCGCATCGAACGCGCGCCGCACGACCTGCTCGGCACGTTCGGCCTGGGCCGCCGGGATCGCGAAGCAGATCGAATGCTCCGAGCTCCCCTGTGAGATCAAGATGACTGAGATTCCGTCATCGCGCAGCGCACCGAACAGGCGGTGTGCGGTGCCGGGAACGCCGATCATGCCGGCGCCCTCCAGATTGACCAGCGCAACCGGATCGATGGTGGTGATTCCCTTCACTTTCAGCGCCGACTTAGGGTTAGCGCAGATGAGCGTGCCGTGCTTCTCGGGCGCGAACGTATTGCGGATATAGATCGGGATGTCGCGTGCGACCGCGGGCTCCATGGTCTGCGGATGGATCACCTTGGCGCCGAAATACGCGAGCTCCATGGCCTCGTTGTACGAAAGCTGGTCGATCACCTGCGCGTTCGGCACCAGCCGGGGATCGGCGGACAGCACCCCGTCCACGTCCGTCCAGATCACGATTTCGGATGCGTGCAGCAAGGCGCCGAAGATGGAACCGGAGAAATCGCTTCCATTGCGTCCGAGCGTGGTCTGCATGCCGGCGGTCGTGGTCGCGATGAAGCCCGTCACGATGAGCCGCCCCTTGAAAGCTTCGGGCACCCGCTTACGCAGTTTCTGCTCGCTGGCGCTCCACTGGACAGCCGGGCCCAGGGGCCCCCACTCCACGATGATGACATCGCGCGCATCGATCCAAAGTACATCCCCATCGATCCGCCCGCGCTCGCGCAGGAACGGAGCGAACAACCGCGTGGACCAGATCTCGCCGTAGCCCGCGACGATGTCGCGCATGGAATACGTCGCCTGGCGGATGAGCCGCACGGTCTGAAGCACACCGGCGATGTCCCGGCAGTCCTTCGCAAGCTGCATGCAGTAGGTCTCGCACGCGGCGGGCGACAGCAGTTCGGCGGCCAGCGTCTCGTGGCGCTTCCAGAGCTCCTCGATCGCGCCGGCCACATCCCCGTCGGGACGCTCGGCATGCGTGACCGAGTCCAGCAGCGCATCGGTGACGCCCCGGCACGCGGATAGCACCACGGCCTCGCGCGGATTCGAGGCCGCCTCGATGATGTCGGCGACGCGGCGGAAACAACTCGCATCCGCGACGCTCGAACCGCCGAATTTATGTACGACCCACTGTTCCATATTCCATACGGCCCCATGCCCGCTCGAAGGGGGGCGCGCCAATCCCGTTTGATGAATTGCGGCCGGCAACCGCTAGATAGCCCGGAACTTTAATCGCACGGACGGCAGGGTAGCAAGCAAAAAACGCCTGCGCTCAATGTCCCGCGCCGCGGACGCGCTTGGTGGATTTTTTGAGGTCGGGACCGTTCCGGCCGGTGCCGGATTTCGGCAGCCCGGTATGCTGTGTCCGAAACGGCCGCATCGCAGGCCCCGCGCCGACGGGCTGGTAGGCGGGGATGAGGTGGTGCTTGCCGTTGCCGATCAGGTCGGCACGCCCCATGCGCTTGAGTGCCTCGCGCAGAACTGGCCAGTTCTCCGGGTCGTGATATCTCAAGAACGCCTTGTGCAGGCGCCGGACCCGCGTTCCTTTCGGAATGAAGACCTCCTCACTGGTCCGCGAGATCTTCCTCAGCGGGTTCTTGCCGGAGTGATACATGGCCGTGGCCGTCGCCATGGGCGAGGGCAAGAAGGCCTGCACCTGATCGGCGCGGAAGCCGTTCGTCTTGAGCCAGACCGCGAGCTCCAGCATGTCCGAATCGCGCGTGCCGGGATGCGCAGCGATGAAGTACGGAATGAGGTATTGCTCCTTGCCCGCGGCCTTGGAGTATTTGTCGAATTGCTCCTTGAATTTGTAGTAGGCCCCGACCCCCGGTTTCATCATCTTGGAGAGCGGCCCTTCGCCGATCGCTTCGGGCGCGATCTTGAGGTAGCCGCCCGTGTGATGAGTCGCGAGCTCCTTCACGTACTCGGGCGACTCGACGGCGAGGTCGTAACGCACCCCTGAAGCGATCAGCACTTTCTTGATGCCCGGGAGCGACCGGGCGCGGCGGTAGAGGCTGATGAGCGGTGCATGATCGGTATTGAGGTTCGGGCAGATGCCGGGATACACGCACGAGGGACGCCGGCAGGCCGATTCGACGGCGGCGCTTTTGCAGTGCAGGCGGTACATGTTCGCCGTGGGGCCACCCAAGTCCGACACCACGCCGGTGAATCCCGGAACGGTATCGCGGATGCCCTCGATCTCGCGGATCACCGAATCCTCGGAGCGGCTCTGAATGATGCGGCCTTCGTGCTCGGTGATCGAGCAGAACGTGCAGCCGCCGAAGCATCCGCGCTGAATCGAGACCGAGAAGCGAATCATGTGATAGGCCGGGATGCGCGCCCCACCATATCTCGGATGCGGCCGGCGCACATAAGGCAGCTCGTAAATCGCATCCATCTCCGGGGTCGACAGAGGCAGCGGCGGCGGATTCAGCCACAGTTCCTGGTTGCCGTGGCGCTGCACGAGCGCGCGGGCATTGCCCGGGTTCGACTCCAGATGCAGGATTCTCGAGGCATGCGCATATAGCACCGCATCGGAGCTCACCGCCTCGAACGAAGGCAGACGGATCACGCTGCGCTCGCGCGCGGCGTTCGGCACCTTGCGGAAGAACCTGACCACCTGGTGCCCTCCAGGGGTCCCGACGGGGGTCCGTACGGCGGTCCCTACGGGGCTCCCTGCGGCGTTTCCCCCGGCCTGCGGCGGCGCGAGCGAGGGGTTAGCGCCGGTCGTCGCGCGCTCCTCCTCGGTGGCGTAAGGATCGATGGGCGGTGCGAGCGGGCCGGGCGTGTCGATCTCGCTTGAGTCGATTTCGACCCAGTCCTCCGGGATGCTGCGGCTCATATACGCGGTGCCGCGCAGGTCCCTGATGTCCGTGATCGTGTCGCCCGCCTCGAGTCGCTGCGCGATCGCGACCACCTGCCGCTCCGCATTGCCGTAGACGAGAAGATCCGCCTTGGAATCCACCAGGAGCGAACGGCGAACCTGGTCCGACCAGTAATCGAAATGCGCGATTCGGCGCAAGCTCGCCTCGATGCCGCCGATCACGATGGGAACGCCCTTGTAGGCTTCGCGCAGGCGCTGCGTGTACACGATGACGCAGCGATCCGGCCGTTTGCCGCCTTCGCCGCCGGGCGTGTACGCATCGTCGCTTCTCACCCGGCGGTCCGCGGTGTAGCGGTTCACCATGGAATCCATGTTGCCGGCGGTGACGCCGAAGAACAGGCGCGGGGCGCCTAAGCTCGTGAAGTCGCGGGTGCTCTGCCACTCGGGCTGCGCGATGATGCCCACCCGAAAGCCCCGCGCTTGGAGCACCCGCCCGATCAACGCCATGCCGAAGCTCGGGTGATCGACGTAGGCATCGCCCGTGACGAGGATCACGTCGCATTGATTCCAGCCGAGCGCCTCCATCTCGGCGCGCGAAGTCGGCAGGAACGCCGCCTGCTTCGCGACGGCCGGGTGCGCGCTCACCCGAGATCGACCGGAATATAGATTTGCGCGTCTTCGCGTTGGATGAGGAGCGCAACCGTGTGGCCGGCGCGGGCTACCTCACGCTTCAGGTCGGCGACCGTCGACACGCCCGCACCATTCACTCCGAGCACGACATCGCCGGCCTGCAAGCCCGCGGCCAGCGCCGGCCCGGTCACATCCTCGACCACCAAGCGACCATGGGTATGCAGCTCGCGCTGCTCGCTCGGGTTCAACGCTCTGACTGCGAGTCCGAGCTTGCCGCCGCCGTCTTCGGCGCCATTGCGCGCCGCTTGCGCCGGCGTGTCCTCCAATAGAACGGTCTTGACCGTGACTTCGATGGCCTTGCGATCGTGCCAAACGCCGAGCTTCGCTTCACTCCCGGGACGCAGCTGAGAAATCGCCGCGGGAAGATCGTACGAGTGATCGATGCTGCGGCCGTTGACGCTCGTGATGACATCGCCCGGTTTGAGCCCCGCCTTCTCGCCCGGGCTTTGCGGCTCGACCGCGCTTATCAAGGCCCCGTGGGGGGTGGTCAGCCCGAAGGTCTGCGCGAGTTGTTGCCCGATGTCCTGGACCGACACGCCGATCCGGCTGCGGGACACTTTGCCGGTCTTCATGAGCTGATCTTTGACGTTGAGCGCCACGTCGATCGGAATCGCGAACGACATGCCCATATATCCGCCGGTGCGGCTGTAGATCTGTGCATTCATACCGATCACTTGCCCGTCCAGATTGAACAGCGGACCGCCGGAGTTACCGGGATTGACCGCTGCGTCCGTCTGGATGAACGTCACGAACGAACCGCCGCTGTCATCCGGCAGCGGGCGTCCCACCGCGCTCACCACGCCCGCGGTCACGCTGTTCTCGAAGCCGAACGGCGAGCCGATGGCGATGGCCCACTGGCCGGGCCTGATCTTGTCCGGATCACCGAATCGAACGGTCGGCAAGCCGGTGGCGGGAATCTTGATGAGCGCCACGTCGCTGCGCTTGTCGACGCCGATCACCTTGGCTCGGAATTCGCGCCGATCGGTGAGCTTGACCGTCACTTCGGAGGCGTCGGCCACCACGTGCGCGTTGGTGAGCACGTAGCCGTCGGGCGTGACTATGAAACCCGATCCGATGCCGCGTTCCGGCGGCATATGGTCCGGGCCGGGTATCGGAACCTGGAATCGATGGAAGAATTGCGACAGCGGATCATCGTCGCCCTGGTCCTCGCCGTTACCGCCGGTCCCGCTCTTTTGCGGCTTCTCGACGACGCTGATGTTGACCACGGCTGCGCCGTTCTCCGCGACCAGCCCGGAAAAATCCGGCAGGCCCGTCACACGGCCCGAGGAGGCGGGGATGGGAGACGCCGCAGGCTCAGCGGCGGGCACCGCCGTCGAAGCCGCCGTGGCCGCATTGAGCGCGCCCGCATCCGCGTTGGAGCGTTGATGAGCTACAACCACCACGAGGATGCCCGCCAGAGCCGCGAGCGACCAGGTTCTCATGCTTCCCATTGCAATATGTCCTCTCGATCGACCGATTCACCGGCTCCCCATTGAACAGACCGTTCACTGGGGGCGTTGTTTCAATTTTCCAGGCGTTTGCACGGCCATTTCCACGGTTTCCCGCCGCGTGCGGCCAGAACTGTGAAATCCCGACGGGCGCTTAGGCCTCGCCAGCGGCTAGTCTGAACCTCCCTACTGAGGTTCAGACTCCCGCTGTTTATGCCCGATTCGACCGGTCCAGTCCTCTTGGTGGTGGGCGGCGACGCCAAACGCCTCCAATGGCTGAACCACCACGTCACCAGCCATTGGCCGAGCGCCCAGGTAACCACCGTGCCCGCTCTCGATGCCGCCTCGCTCGCCCGATATGTCGAGGAGCGGATCCCCGACGCGGTAATCCTTCAGATCGATTTCGGCAACGAGGCGCACGCCAGTGCCGGTCTCGGTCAACTGACGCACATGCTGCGCGCGCAGCCCAGCACGTACTGCATCATACTCGCCGAGCATGGCAGTGAGCTATCGGCGGTGAGGGCGCTAAAGTGTGGGGCGAAAGACTACCTGCCGCTCGCGCGCATCACCCGGGATGCCCTGCTGAAAGCGGTCACCGACGCCTGTGCGAGGCAGCAGGCTGCCGAGCTGGCCGCGGAGGCCGTCCTATCCCCCGCAGGCGACGTCCCGTCCATCTGCGTCCCCGGCTACACCATCGTCAAGGAGATCGCCACCAGCAACTTCTCCTCGGTGTACCTCGCGCGGAGCACGAGGCTGCGCCGGAACGTCGTGCTCAAGGTCATGAGCCGGGGCACCTCGTCGCGCGAGCTCGATGATGCGGACCGCTTCCAGCGCGAGTACGAAATCATCTCGAGCATCGCGCACCGCGCCATCGCGGAAATCTACGACTTCGGCGCGTTACCCCAGCACCAGTATCTCGCCCTCGAGTACATTCCGTGCGGCGACTTGCGCGATCGGCTCCGCAACCCCATGAGCATCGACGAGAGCCTGTACTACCTGCGAGCCCTCGCCGAAGCGTTGCGGGTGATCCACGTGTTCGGCATCCTGCACCGCGATCTGAAACCCGCGAACGTCATGCTGCGCGAGGACAATTCGCCGGTGCTCATCGATTTCGGCCTCGCCCGCCGCTCGGTCGACGACGGGGGCAACACCGCAGCGGGACAGGTGCTGGGCTCCCCCTACTACATCAGCCCGGAGCAGGCTCAGGGTCAGCGCGTCGATACGCGCACCGATCTCTATAGTCTAGGGGTGATGTTCTACGAGATGCTCACCGGGCAGCGCCCGTACGGCGGCAAGAGCGCCTTGGACATCATGGAACAGCACGCCCATGCACCCGTGCCGCGCCTGCCGGACAATGTCTCTCTGCAGCAGGCGTTGGTCGATCGGCTGATGGCGAAGCGCCTGTCGGAGCGCTATGCGTCGGCGGACGAGCTGCTCGCCGACTTAGGCCCCCTGGTGGCGGCGGTCGCCTGACCCACGTGACTACCGTCACGTTAGATGCTGACTCGCCGCAGCATATGTAAAAAATACCCTGAAGCTGTGACCCCCTTCACCCTCTGCATCAAGCCCGTTTGGCACCCTGTCGAGAGCTATGTTCATCACCGCAAAGCGACACGAGCGTGAGAAGCAGCAGCTTCTCGCCGCGCGCAATCGGATCACCGAGGCAATCCTTCACCATTGTGATCAGGGATTGTTCCTGCTGGATGCGAAGGATCGGATTCAGCCGCAGGTCTCGCGGTCCCTTGCGACGCTCTTCCGCCGCCAGGACTTCTCGAACCTGAGCTTCGAGAAGCTCGTGGCGCCGTTGGTGACCGCCAAGATGCTCACCGTGGTGCGTAATCACATCGCGCAAGTGCTCGGCACGGCGCCGCGCGACAACTCGCTGGGAAATCAGGCGCCGGTATACCCATTTCCGGCGCCAGAGCCGCCACCGGCGGACTCGGCGATGCCCGGAGGCCCGCCGGGGCTCGAGAATTCGTTGCGCCTCGAAAGCTCGATTCGGCTCGAGGGCTCGATCCAGCTCGAGAGCTCGCTGCAGCTCGGCAGATCGATGCGCGACCAGGACCCGAAGTTATCGGCAAGTCTGCCGAACTCCAATCCGCTCAACGACCTCGAGATGAGGTTGCCGAACGGCGACGGCGGATTCGAATCGGCCCACTATTCGTTCGACATCCAGCCGCTCGAGGGCGAGCCCCGCCTCTGGTTGGTGCGCGTCGCGGACATCACGCACGAGGTGCAGGCCGGCCGCGAGCTCGAGGAGCTACAGAGTCAGGTCCAGGCGCAGGGCGAGATCCTACGCAGCGTTCTGCAGATGGGCGGCGCACGCTTCGCCGCCTTGGTACAGCGGACCGATGCCTCCATGAAGACCATCAATGCGGTGCTCAAGAAGCCCGCGCGCGAGCAGGACGCGTTCCGCGGAAAACTCGAGGAGGCGCTCGACGAGGTCGACCGGGTGCGGCGCGACGCCGCGGCGTTCAAGCTTTCGCAGCTCGAGGGGGCGGCGCGTCAGTTCGAGGATTCTCTGCACGACCTGCGCAGCCGCAGCACGCTGTCGGGCAGCGATTTCCTGCCGCTCGCCGTCAAGCTCGATCAGCTCTATGGGCAATTCGCGGCGTTGAAATCATTGACCGCAGTGTCGAGTTCGCCGAACGCATCCCCGAACGCGTCGGCGGGCGGAGCGGCCGCCGCGCCCAACATGACCGAGAACGGCACAGAGATCATCCGGGCTCCGAAATTCATGGCTCAGAAATCGGCGCCGAGGGCGCCGCCGGTCCCCGGAACGAACAGCTCGGCGCCGGCCGGGAGCCTGGAGAACACGCTTCGGGCGTTGACCGAGCACGTGGCCGAGGAGCACAAGAAAGCCGTCGTACTCGAGGTGCACGGTCTGCATCTGGTGCCGCAGCAATATCAAGCTGCGGTGAAGAACGTGGCCATTCAGTTCATCCGCAACGCGGTGATGCACGGCATCGAGTCTTCGGCGGCCCGCCAAGCGGCCAGCAAGCCGCCTCACGGCACCTTGCGATTGGAGTTCAAGAGCGTGGCCGACCGGAGCTTCGAGCTTCTGTTCGAGGACGATGGCTGCGGCTTGGATCCCGATCGGGTTCGCGCGACGGCGATCGCCCGCGGCGTCATCCCGGGCGAGGGAGCGGCGCGCCTGCGCGACCGCGAAGCCATCAAGCTGATCTTCAAGTCCGCCTACTCCACGCTGGAAAGCGCTCCCGGCGAGCCTGCCCACGGCAGCGGCCTTTCGCTGGTACGACGCTACGTTCACGAGGCCGGCGGCAGGGTGGCGCTGGCGAGCCTCCTCGGCCACGAGACTCGATTCAAGGTCGCGCTACCCGCGCTGGCCGATGCCGCGCCCGCTGCGGCGGCGGCAGGAAACTAGGCCGCCGCAATAACGCTCAGGCCGCGGGCGCAGCCTTCAGTTCGACCAATACCGACCCGGCGGCGACCCGGTCCGCCAACGCGAACGGTAGACGCTCGACGACACCCGCATGCGGCGCAGTGACGGTGTGTTCCATCTTCATCGCTTCGAGTGTGATCAAGGGCTCGCCGCGGCTCACGGACTGCCCGACCGTCACATGCACCGCAACCACGGTTCCGGGAAGCGGCGTGACCAGCGAGCCGGAATCCGATTCATCGCTCCCCTGCAGACTGTCCTCGGTGCGCGACATGCGGAGCGAAACGTGCCTGCCGGCGCGGAATAATTCGAGGCAGGCATCGGAGACGGCGAGCGTCGCACGCTCGATCCGTCCGTCGATCTCGACTTCCAGCAGTGAGGCGGCTCGTCGAACCACGCGCAACCGGTAGTCACGGCCGGCGACGCTTCCTCGGTAGAAATCCGGCGTCTGCATTTCGATCCGCACGTCGGTACCGCCGAATCGCCAACGGGTGACGGCTGCCGCTCCGAGACGCCATCCCGAGGTATTCGACCAGAGCGAGCCTGTGCCGGCATCGGCGGCGGCGTACCAGAGACCCGCGAGCAGGTAGTCCTCGGGCTCGGGGGCCGGCTCGCCGAACACCAGCTTGGAGCGGCGCAGCGCCAGGAAATCGGTGCCGACGCCTCCGCGTTGGAACTCGTCGTCGGCCAGAATGCTCGCGAGCAGTGCGCGATTGGTCGCGACACCCACGATCTCGAGCTTTTCGAGCGCTTCGGCCAACAGGTCACAGGCCTCTGCGCGCGATTCTCCCCAGGCGATCACCTTGCCCAGCATGGGATCGTAAAACGGCGAAACCTCGTCGCCCGCGTCCACCCCGGTATCGAGGCGAAGATGCGGTCCCAGTGCCGGCCATTCGAGGTGCGTGATGCGTCCGACGCTCGGTAGATAGTCGTGGGCGGGATCCTCCGCATACAGCCGCGCCTCGACGGCGGCGCCCCGCGGCACCATCCGTTCCGCTCCCGCCGGAAGGCGCTCACCGCGCGCGACATTCAGTTGCCACTCGACGAGGTCCACGCCCGTGATGAGCTCCGTGACCGGATGCTCGACTTGGAGCCTCGTATTCATTTCCATGAAATAAAAATTATGTTCCGGGTCCACCAGGAACTCGACGGTCCCCGCCCCGACATACCCCACGGCGCGTGCCGCAGTCATCGCCGCCTGGGCCATGGCGCTGCGCACTTGCGCGGAAAGGCCGGGCGCCGGTGCCTCTTCGATGATCTTCTGGTGGCGGCGCTGCACCGAGCAATCGCGGTCGTGCAGCGCCGCCATGCCTCCATGAGAGTCCGCGAACACCTGCACCTCCACGTGCCGCGCGCTCGGAAAATAGCGCTCCAGGAGTAACCGGTCGTCGCCGAAAGCCGTTCGTGCCAGGCGTTGCGCGGACTCCACCGCCGCCGCCACCTCGCCGGCCGAATGCACCACCTGCATTCCCTTGCCGCCTCCACCCGCGCTCGCCTTGATGATCAACGGGAAGCCCGCGCGCTGCGCCTCGGCTGCGAGCCGCTCCGGCGATTGATCGGCGCCGTGATAGCCGGGCGCCACCGGCACGCCGACAGCCGCCATCGCGGCCTTCGAGGCACTCTTCGAGCCCATGGCGCGAATCGCCGCCGGCGGCGGCCCGACGAACACGAGCCCGGCGTCGTTGCAGGCTTGCGCGAACTCGGCGTTCTCCGACAGGAACCCGTAGCCCGGATGCACCGCGTCGGCGCGGACCTTCAGCGCAACCTCGATCAGCTTTCGCTGATCGAGATAACTTTGGGCGGCCGGCGAGCCTCCGAGGTAATAGGCCTCGTCGGCCTCGCGCACATGCTTGGCGCCGCGGTCCGCCTCGGAGTACACCGCGATCGTGGTCCATCCGAGCCGGCGTGCGGTGCGCGCGATGCGGCAGACGATCTCGCCGCGATTTGCCACCAAAAGTCGCTTGAGTTTCTTCGAGGTCATTGGTGGGTCGCCCGTCACATCCGGAAGATGCCGAACTGCGTGGTCGCAACCGGCTGCAAACGGGCGGCCGCCAATGCGAGTCCCAGCGCGCGCCGGGTGTCGGCGGGATCGAGCACGCCGTCGTCCCAGAGCCTGGCGGATGAATAGAAGGGATGCCCCTGCCGCTCGAACTGCTCGCGAATCGGCGCTTTCAATCGTTCCTCGTCCTGTTCGGAGAACTCTCCTCCGCTCCGCTTCACGGCATCGCGCTTGATGGTGGCGAGCACGCTCGCGGCCTGTTCGCCGCCCATCACCGAGGTGCGTGCGTTCGGCCACTGAAACAGGAGTCGCGGCCCGTAGGCACGGCCGCACATGGCATAGTTGCCGGCGCCGAAGCTGCCGCCGATGATGACGGTATATTTGGGCACGGCTGCGCACGCTACGGCGGTCACGAGCTTCGCACCGTCCTTGGCGATGCCCCCCGCCTCGGCCGCCTGGCCCACCATGAATCCCGAGATGTTCTGCAGGAACACCAGAGGAATTCCTTCGCGGCAGCAAAGCTCGATGAAATGTGCGCCCTTCACTGCGCTCTCCGAGAAGAGAATCCCGTTGTTGCCGAGGATGCCGACCGGCATGCCGTGGATCTCCGCGAATCCGCACACCAGAGTCGTGCCGTAGAGCGCCTTGAATTCGTCGAGCCAGGAGCCGTCGACGAGGCGCGCGATGATCTCGCGCACGTCATACGGCTTGCGCGAGCTCTGCGGAACGATGCCGTACAGCTCGGCCGGGTCGTACGCCGGGTCCGCCGAGCGGGATGCTGCGAGCTCGAGCGCCGGCGGCTTGAGTCGAGCCACCGCACGGCGTGCATAGGCGAGCGCATGGAGGTCGTTCTCGGCGTAGTAGTCCGTGACTCCGGATCGGCGGCAGTGCACGTCCGCCCCGCCGAGCGACTCCGCATCGATTTCCTCCCCGGTCGCCGCCCGCACCAGGGGTGGCCCGCCGAGGAATACCCGACCCTGATTGCGCACGATCACGGCATGATCCGACATCGCCGGCACATAGGCGCCGCCGGCGGTGCAGGATCCATGCACCACCGCAATCTGCGCGATCCCTTGCGCCGACAGCCTCGCCTGGTTGTAGAAGATACGCCCGAAGTGGTCCCGGTCCGGGAAGACTTCGTCCTGCTTCGGAAGAAATGCGCCTCCGCTCTCCACCAGATAGATGCACGGTAATGCGTTCTCGCCGGCGATTTCCTGCGCGCGCAGGTGCTTCTTCACCGTGAGCGGGTAATACGTGCCTCCCTTCACCGTCGGGTCGTTCGCCACGATCATGCAAGGCCTGCTGCTGACCTTGCCGATGCCGGTGACGAGTCCCGCGCCCGGCAGCTCGTCCTCGTAAACCGCCTGGGCGGCGAGCGGCGACAGCTCGAGGAACGGGGAGCCCGCATCGAGCAGCGCATCGACGCGCTCTCGCGCGAGGAGCTTCCCGGCTTGAATGTGTTTGGTGCGGGCCGCCTCGCTTCCTCCGAGGGCGTTGCGCTGGAGCGTCTCCCGCAACTCCGCCACCAGCGAACGCATTGCCGCCTCGTTGGCCGCGAACTCTGCGGAGCGAATGTCGAGCTTCGAGGCGATCTTGGCCATTGTCATTCCGGATTTCGGGGCGCAAAATTGTCGGACAGTCCGATTATCCAACGATTTCATGTCCGATGACAATGGGGTCTTGACGATGCCAGGTGCCGCCTACCGCGAGTTCAATTTCGGGCTCGGAGAAACCATCGACGCCGTGCGCGACCAGGTTCGCCGCTTCGCCGACGAAAGGATCGCTCCGCGCGCCAACGAGATCGACCGCACCAACCTTTTTCCCCGCGACCTTTGGGGCGAGCTCGGCAAGCTCGGATTGCTCGGGCTGACGGTCCCCGAGAGCCACGGCGGTGCCGGCATGGGCTACCTCGCCCATATCGTCGCGATGGAGGAGATATCGCGAGCCTCTGCCGCGGTGGGCCTCTCGTATGGCGCGCACTCGAACCTGTGCGTGAACCAGATCTCGCTCAACGCGACCGAGGAGCAGAAGCGGCGCTATCTGCCGCGGCTGCTCAGCGGCGAGCACGTGGGCGCGCTCGCCATGTCCGAGCCCGGCGCGGGCTCGGACGTGGTCTCGATGCAGCTTCGCGCGGTGCGGCACGGCGGCGTCTATGTCCTCGACGGCCGCAAGATGTGGATCACCAACGGCCCGGAGGCGGACGTGCTCGTGGTCTACGGGAAGACCGATGCCGAAGCCGGCGCGCGCGGCATCAGCGCTTTTCTCATCGAACGCGGTTTCAAGGGATTCAGCCCGGCCCAGAAGCTCGACAAGCTCGGCATGCGCGGCTCGAGCACCAGCGAGCTGGTATTCGACGGCTGCGAGGTTCCCGCAGAGAATCTCCTGGGACAGGAAAACCAGGGCGTGAGCGTCCTGATGCGCGGGCTCGACTACGAGCGCGTGGTGCTGTCGGGCGGCCCCTTGGGAATCATGGCGGCCTCGCTCGATGTGACCGTGCCGTATGTCCGCGAGCGCAAGCAATTCGGTCAGCCCATCGGCACGTTCGAGCTCGTGCAGGGCAAGCTCGCCGACATGTATGCGTCGTTGAATGCATGCCGCAGCTACGCCTATACCGTGGCCGCGGCGTGCGACCGCGGCGAGGCGACCCGCAAAGATGCCGCCGCCTGCATCCTGTTCTGCGCCGAGGCGGCGACGCGCGCCTCGCTCGACGCCATCCAGCTCCTCGGCGGCAACGGCTACATCAACGACTATCCGACCGGAAGGCTGCTGCGCGACGCGAAACTGTACGAGATCGGCGCAGGCACCTCGGAAATCCGCAGAATGCTCATCGGGCGCGAACTCTTCGGAGAATCGAATTGAGCGCCGCAGCGCGCCCGGGCGATTTCGAGGCGATTGCGGCGGGCGCCGATGCCCTCGCGCAGTTCGAGCCGCTCGACGCTCATCCTGCGTACCGCCAGATCGCAAACGTCATCGAACGCCGCATCGTCGATCGGGTGCTGCGCACCGGCGATGCGCTGCCTTCGGAGACCGATCTCGCGCGCCAGTTCGGCGTCAACCGCTCCACCGTTCGCGAGGCGATCCGCGAATTGGAAACCCATGGCCTGCTCGGACGCGGGCGCGGGGAGAAGCGCCTGCGCGTCACGCGACCGGAGCCCGGCCGGGTGAGCATCGGAGTGAGTCGGGCGCTGGCGCTGCACGACGTGACGTATCTCGAGCTATGGGAGGCGATGATGGCGATCGAGCCGGCGGCGGCAGAGTACGCGGCCGCGCGCCGTACTCCCGCGCAGCTGCAAATGCTCACGCAGACAGGCGCCCGCTTCACGCGCGCGGTCGGCGATACCGCTTCGGCCGTGTCCGCCGTGGTGGATTTCTTCACCGCCGTGGCGGCCGCGAGCGGCAATCAAGTGCTCGCCTTGTCGCAAGCCCCGGTCAACCTGCTGCTCGAGCCCAGCTTGAGCGAGATCATCGACCGCGTGCCTCAAGCGAGCGAGCGCATCGTCGAGGCACAGCGCCGCATTACCGCCGCCATCAAAGCCAAGCGCAGCGAGATCGCGCGCAGCTGGATGGAAAAGCATATTCGCGATTTCAAGCGCGGATATGAGCTAGCATTCTCCCTCTGAAGCTATTTACTCCGGAGGTCCCAGGCGATGAAAAAGCCGCTCGATGATGCCGCACTCGACACCCTGTTTCGCGAGGCGCGCTCCTACAATCGCTGGACAAGCGATTCCGTGCCGGAGAAATCCCTGCGGGCGCTTTACGATCTGGTCAAGCTGGGACCCACCTCGGCCAACTGCTGCCCGGCTCGTTTCGTATTCGTTTCGAGTCCCGCTGCGAAGGCGAGGCTCCTCGGCTGCGTGTCGTCCGGGAACACGGTCAAGGTCGAGCAGGCGCCGGTCACCGTGATCATCGGCATGGACGAGAGGTTCTACGAGAAGGTGCCGTTTCTGTTCCCGCACAAGCCCGAGATCGCCGACATGTTCAGGGATCCGGCCACGGGCAAGACTCACATGATGCGCAATGCCACCCTGCAGGGCGCCTATCTCATCCTTGCCGCGCGTTCGATCGGTCTCGATACCGGCCCGATGTCCGGATTCAGCAACGAGAAAGTCGATGCCGAATTCTTCGCCGGCACTTCCGTGAAATCGAACTTCCTCTGTGCGCTCGGCGTCGCCACCAACGAGGGTTTGTTTCCGCGCAGTCCGCGGCTGCCGTTCGAGGAAGCCTGCAAAATCCTGTGAGCGGATTCCTCGCGAGAGGCGCGGCTAGAGAATCTGTTCTCGCCGCGTGTCGCTGCCGCTCGGATCGTGCATGCGGGTGCTGAAGGAGACGAGCACCATCACCGCATCGCCGGTGTTCCGATAGGCATGCACGACCCCCGGCGGAATGGTGAACTTCCAGGTTTCACCCGCAGGGACTTGGACATCGTTTACCGAGTCCGCGTCCTTGAGCCGGACGAGACAGGGCCCCACCACGGTGGTGATTTCCGTCGCGGCCTCATGCACGTGGTTGCCGCGCACCTCTCCCGGCGCGGTCAACACCACGTGCACGTTGCGTTGCGCCGCGAGCTCGGCATCATCGAGCGGCTCGAACAGGCTGCCGCGTGGATCGCGATGGGTTCTGACCGACTCGATGCGGGTGCGCATCCTGCTCTCGTTCTTCATGGAGCTCATTTTAGCCGGCGCCGTGCCGCGGGCGCTCGCACGATCAGAAGGATGCCGACCCCCAGCATCATATCCCATCCGTCGATCTCGCCGCCGCCCCCGCCGCTCGGCGCGGTGACCGTGAGGCTGGCTGTGACGGCCTGCGAATTGCTCCCCGCAGGCGCGGTGTCGAGCGCCTTGGCGGCGATTGCGGCCATGTAGGTGCCGGGGCTCGCGCTCTCCAAGGGCAGCGTGATGGTGCAATTTCCCTCCGCCGAGATGTTGGCTCCGCTCAAGGCGACAGTCGATGCGGTGCTGGTCAGCTGGGCCGAGCCCGTGCACGTGGTCGTCGGTGCGGGCGTCGAGGCCAGCGTGAGGCCTGCAGGCACGGAGAACTTGAAGCTCGACTGGGTCAGGGCGAAGCCGTTGGCGTTGGCGAGCGTGATGGTCAGCATCGAGGCGCTGTTCTCGCCGACGCTTGCGGGAGAGAAACTCTCCGTCACCGTCGGAGCGAGCGGCGATACGTCGATGGACGCGGGGCAGGCATTCGGCGAGCCGGCGGCCGACGGCGCCGTGGTCGCCGCAGCGCTCGCCGTCAACGTGACGGTCTCGGTATCGGAGTTTCCGGCGGTATCCGTGACCGTCAACGTCAGGGTTCCCGGCGCAGGATCGATGGTTACCTTGGAGGCGGCCGCCCCGCTCACGATGATGCTCGACGGCGCGGCCGACCAGGCGAAGGAAGCCACGGCGAGCGGCGCGGGTATCGAGGCGCCGGTATTGCACCCGGCGACACTCGCGCTGGCATCGAGGATGCTTCCTGCGCCGATGGTCGTGGGAAGCACGATCACCGCGACGGGCTTTTGCGCGGCTTTGACCGCCGCCAGGGCATCCACCATGCCCGCGCCGCATTGACTGCCGTCCTTCGGACAGGCGCATTCGCCGCCGGCTGCGGCGGTGGCCGGACAGGTCGGCACCCCCGCCGCGCCCGCGGGGAAGGGATTGGCGGATGCCTGCATGCGCGCGATGAGTTGCGCCGGCGTGAGGTGGTTGTTGACCGATTTCATGAGCGCCGCGATCCCCGAGACGATCGGTGCGGAAAAGCTCGTGCCCAGATTGGAGTTGATCTCGTTGGTATAGCTGTTCTCGCCGGGAATGGTGGCGCCGAGATTCGTGGTGGTATCGATGGAGCGCAGGCAATCGATGCCGCTCGCGGCGACGCAATTGCCCGCCGGTGCGGACACGCTCACCTCTGGGCCGAAGCTCGAGTAACCCACCTTGGTGCCCACATTGCGAAGTCCGGCCACGGCCATGACCCCGGGGACCACCGTGCTGCAGTTGCCCGGCAATTCGACCGGCCCATTGGAGTTCCCGGCGGAGATGACGACCAGAGCGCCGAGGCCGGTCACGGTCTGAAGGGCCGTCTGGTAGGCCATTCCGTCCGCGCCGGTACACGCATCGGTCCCGCCGCCGAGGCTCAAGTTCACGATGTCGGCGGGATAAGGATTCTTGGGGACCGGCGGGCCATCGGGATTGCTCACCGGCAATCCGACCGACCATTCGATTCCGGCGATGATGTCCGAATCGTAACCGCCGCCTTTGCCCAACGCGCGGACCGGCAGAATCCAGGCGCCCCAGGACATGCCGGCGATGCCGACGGCATTGTTGCTGAGGGCGCCCATGACGCCGACCACCCGGGTGCCGTGCCAGGAGCTTGGGGCCACGGTGTCTTTCGCAAACAGCGGGTTCTGCATGTCCGTCGCGTTCACCCAGTCGCCGGGGTCGGACGGATCGGGGTCCCAGCCGTCCCCGTCGTTGGCGGTCAAGTACGTGCCGAGCGCGGCGCCGTCCGTCGGATCGTAATCCTGGCCCACGAAGTCATAGCCGGGTAGCAAGCGGCCGCCGAAGCCCGCGCGCAGCAAGTCGGGATGATCGAAGCGCACGCCGGTATCGACGTCCGCGATCACGATGCCATCGCTCCCCGTGGTGATGCCCCAGGCGGAGACCGCATCGGTCGCCGACAGATCTTGGGTGGCGTTCCCATCGAGGATGAGAACCGTCGCGCTCGGCGTATTCATGTACCACTGGCCGCTCGCGGGATCGCCCGAGCTCGTATTGGGGCCGAACGAGGGATCGTCGGGCGTTACGCTAAGCGGATAACGGCGCTTGTCGATCACGGCGAATTGAATCTTCGGGTCGGCCCGCAGCTTCGCGAGCGCGGCCTCCACCTCCACGCCGTACAGCGTCTTCGGCAGATAGAGCACGTGCATGGCCGGGGTGATTTGGCGGGATTTCGCCACGACAAGGCCGGCTCGGCCGGCCGCGGCGAGCGCATCCGCGGCGCTGGTGTTCGCGAGCGTGACGGTGCGGCGCTCCGACCGGAAACGAGAGGTCACCGCTTCGATTACCGCGTTGTCCTCGGTGACCCTAAAGCCAACCAGCAGACGACTCGCCTGGGGTCCCAACGAGAGCGGCTCGGGGCGGATCGGATTGAGCTCTGCGAGCGGCGCAGGCGCGGCGCGGGAAGCTGCCGGGCTTGGGCTCGCCAAGAGAGCGACACAGCACGCCAAGCCCGCCGCCGGCATGAATGCTCCCCACCTCAGCCTAGATGAAATCCCGACCATGACTGCAAGGCTAAAGGGTATGGCTCGCGCCATCATGGGGGAGTTACGAAATTGCGAACTAGGACCGCAATACGTGGCCCAACCCAGAAGGCCCGAATTTGGCGGAGCTCCGCCCGGTTCGAGAGCCGGCGTCGGCGTATGGCGACATGTCGCGGCCACGAAGGGGGTTTCGGGAAGTAGAATGGGCGACCCCGACCGGCGGCAGCATTCCAATATCGGCAAGAGGTATCGAGATGACATACGACAATCGGCAGTTCTACATCGATGGCGCCTGGGTCGACCCGGTCGAACCCAAGGAATTTCAGGTGATCAACCCCGCCACCGAGGCCGTCGCCGGCGTCATCTCCATGGGCAGCGCGAAGGATGTGGAACGCGCCGTCGCGGCCGCTCGTCGTGCCTTCGACGGCTTTTCGCGGACCTCGCCGGCCGAGCGGCTCGCCTTGATGGAGCGCATTCTCACCGCCTACAAGGCTCATTACGACGAGATCGCCGCGGCGATCTCCACCGAGATGGGTGCCCCGGTGACGCTCGCCAAAGGCTCCCAGACCCGGATCGGGGTCGGTCATATCAGCGCCATGATCGAGGTGCTCAAAACCTTCAAATTCGAGGAGATGCGCGGCAGCGTGCGGCTCGTTCAGGAGCCGGTCGGCGTCTGCGCGCTGATCACGCCTTGGAACTGGCCCATGAATCAGGTGGCCGCCAAGGTGGTCCCCGCGTTGGCCGCCGGCTGCAGCATGGTGCTGAAGCCCTCCGAATACTCGCCCTTCAGCGCGGTTCTGTGGGCGAAGGTCATGCACGAAGCAGGAGTGCCGAAGGGGGTCTTCAATCTCATCAACGGCGATGGGCCGTCCGTTGGCTCGCCGCTCTCCTCCCATCCCGAGGTCGACATGGTGTCCTTCACGGGATCGACGCGCGCCGGCACGGAAGTTGCGAAGAACGCCGCTGCCTCCGTCAAGCGCGTGCATCAGGAGCTCGGCGGCAAGTCGCCGAACGTACTGCTCGACGACGCCGATTTCGAGCTCGCCGTGAAGCGCAGTGTCCTTCACGTGTTTCAAAACTCGGGACAGTCGTGCAATGCGCCGACGCGCATGCTGGTGCCGGCCGCGAACCTGGCCCAAGTCGAAGCCATCGCACAGCGGGTCACCGCCGGGATGGTCGTGGGGGATCCCACCTCAGCGGCCACCAACGTCGGCCCCTTGGTGTCGAAGGTTCAGTTCGATCGCGTGGAGCGCTACATCGAGAAAGGCATCGCCGAGGGTGCCAAACTCGTCGCCGGCGGCGCCGGCCGGCCGGAAGGGCTCTCGAAGGGGTACTACGTCAAGCCGACGGTGTTCTCCAACGTGCGCAACGACATGACCATCGCTCGCGAGGAGATTTTCGGGCCGGTGCTCTGCATCCTGCCCTACGACAGCGAGGAGCAGGCGATCTCGATCGCAAACGATACGCCCTACGGCCTCGCAGCCTATGTATGGTCGAAAGATTCGAAACGCGCGGGACGTGTCGGTGCCCGGATTCGCGCCGGGCAGGTCGCGCTGAACGGCGCCTCGGGCGACATGCAGACTCCGTTCGGCGGCTTCAAGATGTCCGGCAACGGACGAGAGTACGGGGAATTCGGCTTGCGTGATTTCCTGGAGGTGAAGGCCGTCATCGGCGTCGACGCCGCCTGACGGCGGTGGGAGCCTCGGCCGGGACGCTCGTACTCGAGCTCGAGAATCTCGGCAAGCACTACGGCGCCGGCCGGCCGGTGTTCGAGCGCCTGAATCTCGAGCTTGCCGCAGGCGCCTATGTCGCCGTCATGGGTGAGTCGGGCGTCGGCAAGTCGACGCTCCTCAATCTCCTCGCAGGCCTCGATGAGCCCGATGCGGGCCGGGTGATTCTCGAAGGCGCGGATCTCGCGGCGCTCAGCGACGATGCCCGGACGCTTCTTCGGCGCCGCTCGGTCGGGTTCGT
>Ga0182015_10001406_pt1 | contig 31898 bp, 15 predicted proteins | sample 712P3MmetaG_FD_120478 | JGI IMG/M metagenome (GOLD analysis project Ga0182015, IMG submission 120478) | Permafrost microbial communities from Stordalen Mire, Sweden - 712P3M metaG | ecosystem: Environmental > Terrestrial > Soil > Wetlands > Permafrost | place: Sweden: Stordalen | collected... | reverse complement strand
CTGCTCAGCCGGGACCTCAAGAAGATCGAAGGCTACCAGTTCACGTTGCGCGCGCAGAAGAACAGCCAGGATTCCGTGCGAATTATCGATGAGGCCCTAGTGCCGAAGTGCTTTTGCAGAATTGATGCGCGGATTGAAGGAGTTGTCTGGGAGACGGTGCTCTCGCTACTCCCAGACGAGCTTTCGAAATCCTTGGAGTCGTCTATTCAAGAGACGCGACCGAATGCTGACGCGATCAAAGCGGCTGCGATGCGTAATGAACAAGTGCCTGGAGCGGACGTACGGCGGGGATCACATCTGAGGGTGGCATGAAGAGAGCTTGGGGATGTCGCATTTCCGCCAAGGCTTGGTGTCCCTGCATTCCCTCGATCAATAACACCCATCCCAAACCGCGAGGAAACTGTTCTCCATGGCATCGTGTGTGTCGCTTGTGTGTCCAATTCCGGACTGGAGGCGTTCTATAGCCCGAAAAGCGGGGTGAATTGTTAGGAATGGGCAACCTAGCGGACGCTAGGGAGCTTATGGGCGCCAATTATCATGCAGTGGATGTCTCGCAGGCAGCGCAATTCGCTGGGCCTATTCATGTGACCTGACAACCCCACAATCAAGAGAAGGTCCTACTCTCTCGGTCGAAAGTAAAATGGGAACAGCCATTCGTTCTTCGAGAAAGATTCTGTGAGAGACGACTTCAGCGCACGGACAATCGACCAGCTTGCCAAGCGTGCCGGGACCGTTTGTTCAAATCCCGGCTGCGGGAGACCGACGTTTGGCGCTGCCCAGAGCCACGATGGTTTCGTGAACGTCGGAGTCGCCAGCCACATCACGGCGGCTGCGCCCGGAGGGCCTCGTTACGATCCAAACCTAACGAGCGAACAACGCCGACATCAGTCAAACGGGATTTGGCTTTGTCAGACACATGGGAAGGCTGTTGATTCTGATGACGGACATTTCACGGTCGACATGCTCCGTGAGTGGAAACGTCTAGCAGAAGGGCGGTCCTTCACGGCTATCGTTTTAACGGACGGAGCGCTAGCACAGACCATCTTTCCCGCTGGGCCGGAAGCCAGCGAGGATGCATCGACCGTTGTGCGCCTCCTCCTTGCCGCAAAGAACGATCTCGATGCTTTCAAACGTATTCCAGGCTGGCCGCGACACCCGATTGAGCTCGGCTTGAAAATGACGCGTGGTGAGATCTCTCAGGCGTTCCATGCTTCGGCACTCGCTAACGCAATCGTTGCCTTCAATGAGATCGTTCTCATTGCCGCTCCAGGCACCGGCAAAACGACGACACTGCTTCAGGTAGCAGAGGCTATTCTCTCTCGCGGGAACTCGGTCGCTGTATTCATTCCGCTTAGCGAGTGGTCCTCACAATCCGATTCGCTCTTGGCATCCATCGCGCGACGACATGCCTTTCTTGGAAGCGGTGAAGACCAGTTAACACAGCAAGCACGTGAGGGGCGGCTGGTCTTGCTGTTGGACGGCTGGAACGAGCTTGACTCAGCCTCCCGGCAGCGGGCGAGGAGCGAAATCCAGAGGCTTCAAAGGGATTTCCCCGCTTTGGGCATTCTTATTAGCACGCGTCGTCAGGCATTGGACGTTCCGATCTCAGGCCCGGTGGCAGAGGTTGAGCCTTTGAGCGAAAACCAGCAGATGGAGATCGCTCGCTCACTGCGTGGCACTCAAGGTGAGGCTCTTCTCGATCATGCCTGGCGGACTCAAGGCATAAGAGGACTGGTTTCTATCCCGCTTTACTTGACTGCGTTGCTGGCGCATGCTGAAGGCGAAAGACTGCCTACGAGCAAGGAAGAAGTGCTACGGCTGTTTGTTACGGAACATGAGCGAGACAGCGACAACGCCGAGGTGCTGCACCGCGAGATGTTTGGATTTCACTCAGAACTTCTGAAAGCACTAGCCGTTGAAGCCACTCGGTTGGGAACGACCAGTTTATCTGACACCCAAGCACGCGCGGCGATCAAACGTGAAGAAGGTCGGTTGATTTCAGATGGGCAGATCAACGGATTGCCACAGCCAACGACCGTTCTTGACCTACTAGTCAGCCATCATCTGTTGATCCGGTCCGGGGGTAATTCTGGAGGGCTTTCGTTCCAGCACCAGCAGTTTCAGGAATGGTATGGATCTTTCGAAGTTGAAGACGTGATGCGAAAGGCAGCGGCGGGTGATAACGACAGCAAGCTGAAATTGAGGCTAGGCCCGCTGAATATCCGTGCATGGGAAGAATCCGTTTTGTTTGCTTGTGAGCGAGCATCGCGAGCGGACGAAAGCGGGTCCCGCGTAGTCGGCGCAGCCATACTGGAAACCATCGGAATTGATCCAATGCTGGCGGCCGAAATGATTTACCGGGCGGCCGCATCTGTGTGGGAGATGGTCAGGGGCCAGGTCGTCGAATTTGCTGAACGCTGGCACAAGAGCGGCACAGTGGATCGGGCAGTACAGTTCATGATAACCACCGGTAAACCTGATTTCGCGTCCATGATTTGGCCGTTGATTGCGAACGAAAACGATCAGATTTACCTTGCGGCTTTTCGCACTGCTCATCGTTTTCGGCCTTCAGTGCTAGGCGCTGACATTGAGCAGCGTGTCGCGCTGTTACCAGAAAAGGAGCGTGCGGCCGTTGCTTCCCAAATTGCCTTTGAAAGCGGTATCGAAGGAATAGAAACGGCTGCGAGTATTGCAATCAGAGACAACAGTTCAAAGGTCAAGATTTCAGTCATTGAGGCGCTCGACTTCCGTCGCGCAGACAGGTTCACCGTCGATGTTCTCCGTTCGGCTCCAGATGAAGTGTGGAGCGCGGTCGCTCAGCATAGCTACCTTGTAGCGACTGGTGATGCCGAAATTGCAGAGAGGTTCGTCAAAGAGCGGAGCCGATTCATCGAGTCTGAAATTGATCCATTGCAAAAACTTAATGCGATCGTTGAGGCCGGGCGTCGAGGAGAGAGGATCGGCGATGCGGCAGCCGCGTTGATTGAGTCTCATGATTTTCCTGCTATCGACCAACATGTTGGATGGGGCCTCAGCGAAGCATACAAAGTTTTCCCAAGTGAAGTGAAGGCGGCCCTGCTTGGCCGACTGCGAGTGGGCCTGCCGATTCCGACTCAAGCAGAAGACTTACTACGCACGGAAGATATTGAGATTGATGATGGGCCGGTCGTCGCCTTCACTCTGGATGAAGACCCGCCGGCGTCCATCGTTCCCGGTTCACTTGGTGTTTTGGGATCTCAGACTGTCGGTAGGCTGATCGATAAGCTAATTGCCATCAAAGGTAACGCAAACAACATTGGTGTACCTGACGGAAAAGCAACTCATGACTTGCGAGACTGGATTGCTGCGACGCAACCAAGCTCGTTCGTGAAAGCAATACTTGAGCGTGCATCGACCACAGTACCGAGCGAAATTGCGCTCCTGGCGGATCTCGTAAGCCGACACGGGAAACGAGTGGAAGGTGAACTGCTTCAGATTCCAAGCGGCCTTCAGGCTGACTTGAGCGCCGCTCTCATGCGCTGGGGCGAGGAGCTCTTGGCATCATCGGCCCCCGACCGATCTCTTCTCGCAGAAGTCGCAATGGCGATTGGCCGCGTGTCGCAGCCTGAGTTGGGAACTATTCTGGGGCAGATGCTTGCGGCAGATTTGGCACTTTGGCGCGATGCGCGTCAGAAGATGAAGACCGCTTTTGAGAAGAAAGAGGCGGTCGAAATGGTGGTTCGTTCCTCCGCCCAGATGGGACACTCGCTGCAATACAGGCGCGCGTTCGCCAACACAGGTGGCGAGCAAGTTGTGGAATTAATGAAGTCGTATTTGCCGCATCTCGGTTTCGATGGCTTTGGCGTGGACGCGGCACACGTGCTGAGGGATCTCTGGGAGAAAGAGCACAACCGACCCGATCCGAGAAGGCTGGTTTTCGGAACAGACTTCTCGCAAGTGGGCACGCGGAGGACTGAACGAGCTTCGGCCACTGGCGGTCCCAAAACCTCACCCTACGCGGACGCAATCTTTGCGGTGGTCGATGACCTCATCAAACCTGGATCGAGTGACGAAGAGCATCGCCACGCGCTGCTGTTAGCAACGGTGGCGCTTCGGATGCCGCACGGCGATCGCACTTCTACGTTGGATAGCCTTCTTCAATTAAAGCAGTCTCTTCGCGAAAAACAGGCTTTACTCAGCGCCCTTGTCCTGAGCGGGGAGCTCGTTCGGGCTGACATCGTTCTCGACGGTCTTCGAGCTCTCGTTACGGAATTGAAAGCAAAACGCTGGTTCGACTTCAAACAGGATTGGTGGGAACTCGAAAGTTGGCTGGAGCTCCTACCGTTCTCCGATCGCCCAATGTCTACATTGGATGGTCTGGATCTGATAGATCCTACCTGGCGGCAACCTTGGGGGCTTCGCAGTATCCTGTCCGCATTGTCATATGCACCGTCATCCGAGGCTGAACATGTGCTGAAGGAATTGCCGCGAAGAGACACTGCGTTCCTGAACGACCACGACTGGCTCGGTGCCTTGGAACGACGTTCCCCGGTAACCGCGGCGCGCACTCTTCTTGGATTCATTTCGGATGGAACTCTTTCCGCTGTTGAAGTGCGAGACAGATGGTGGCTTACTCGGAAACTAGGCCGAGCAATGCTGGAGGACGCAGATTTTCGAGCTGATGTATATCGCCAATACGATTCAGCTTCTGATGGGCTCGCGAGTGAGTTATTGGAGGGGGCAATCGCGGAAGGCGCCGATGAGACGGGTGTGCTGGTATTGGTTCTAAACCATGCACACCAATGCGAACCTTATTCCGGCAGCATTGAAGCCGCCATTCGGCACGCCGTCGTCGGCGAACGGCCATCTCAGGATTGGGCTGGAGCAAGCGACCTTTTTGGTATTGCGGTTCCGTCGCTACGGGAAAAGCTTTTTGGAATGATTCAGGGTGATACGCCTGAGGCGCAACTGGCGTGGAGGTGTCTTACTCGCATCGACGAGTTGCGCGATGAATACGGCTCCGTTGAATCAGAACCGAGACATCCAGATATCGCGTCAGGCCGACCGTGGCCCATCCCTTTTGCTCAATGACGGTGAAGATGCCAGGCCCGGCACATGCATTGCGTTAATGTTTAATAGGTCTTCTACCAGTCTAGACGACGTAAAACATGCCCATGAGAAAGGAATCGAAATGCCCATTAATATCGAGGGAGTTGAATTTAGCGGTTTTCCTGGACGTGATTTCCCGAAATTGACGGGACTTTCCTTTCAAGGAAGGGTCGATTGGGTTGAGTATCGATTCCAAGCATTCTTTTTGGACACTTTTGATCGTGTCGTTTCACTGGAAAACGTAAGCTACATCTGGTTGTGCGTGGTCAATCTGCTTACTTCGGCGGTTGAGGCTCTCGCCCATTTCGAGTTCAACGATCGTAGCGGCCAGATCCGCTTCGCTCATTTCATCGAAAGATACTTCGATCCGGCCTTTCGCGTTCCAATGCGGCTCGGCGAGCCACCCAACGCAGAAGGGCGCCGTGCCCTAACGAGTGCGGAGCAGTTTTACAAGTATTTCCGTTCGGGACTAGCGCACAGCTTCTGTATCGAATGGGGTGGACTGCAGCACAGAGAGGAAGGCGCGACTGCCTATCTTTTCGAAACGCCACAAGGACATCACGGGGAACGCGCCTTAGCGATCGCGCCAAGAGAACTCGTCGAAGACTTTCGAGAGGCAGCCAAGCGCTACTTCGTCGCTCTTCGAGCGCGTCATCCGCACGAGCCGGAGTACATTCAATTCAATGACCGGTTTGAAGGGGTTTATCACAACAAAATGGCGCCGCCTCTTCCGTGATGACATTGGACGTCCTTGATCAGGTCACGGTGTCGGCGCGCACGATTCCTGGATGGCGAGATCACTTGATTTGCTGGCTTCATCCGGGCAATCTATAAATACGTTCATCCGATGACGGACTAAAGTGAGCTTGATGGAATCGCCGAAAAATCTCACTGTCAAAGACGCTGGAACTCTAGAAGGCTCGCCTTTGGGCGGAATGCAGGCACGCCTGGCATCCGCGATCCGATCCGACTGGTTGCCTATGCTCCAGGAGATTAGTTCGCAGATTCCCGAGCTCGCCCCTTTCCTCTCTGAATACCTGCAGGTTCGCGTTGTCATCGATGCAAATGTTGTGCACAAGGAGCTTCAGTGGAGGCTTCAAAGCAGACGGAAAGCAGATGCTCGCACTCGGCTCGAAGAAGCAGCAATAGCGCAGGTCCTCATCCTGTTTGCTCCGACGCATCTCGATAGTGAGATTCAAGAGCATTTGGCCGAAATCGCCGCCAGGAGTGGATCGACCGTTGAAGCAGCAGAAGCCGAGTGGAAGCAGTTTCGATCCCGTTTACACTTCTATACGCCTCGGTCGCTTAGCCTCGGGCACGGCATTGCGGTTGTGGATCCTGACGATTTGCCGTACATTGCCGCGTGCCACGAACTCGGGGCGCACGCCGTGTATTCGCGGGATAAGCACTTTAAACAGATGAAAGCACCGGTGATCAGTGTAGCGATCGACGCTTCTTTGCAATCCTACTCCCGCGCAACCACAGTTCGGCTCGCGGCAATGGTCGGCTCCACATTTACGATTACCGTCGGGACGAATGCGATTGAGGCTGCAGGAAGGAAGATTGGCAAAGCATTCCAATTCTTTCGACGGCTCCATCCCCTGCTCCAGATTGCGATTCTTGCCGGCCTGGTCCTGGCATTTACGAATCGGAATTTGCGGAAGAAGTTTGCGGAGTTCTTTCGACTACTCGCCAAGTTTGCTCGGCCGGTGTTCGAGGCCGTACTTCTTATGGCCGAGCAATTTCAAATTGAATCGATGAAGATTCAAATTGCCGAAAGCGAGATCCGCGCGCTGTTGCCGCGAGCGAGAAAAAGATCGGCTCTCACGCATGCCCGAGCGATTTGCTTGCTCCGCCGAAAGCCGATGTCGTGTGCCGAAATCGAGACTCAAATGAAAGCCGAGGGCTATGTCTCAAGTGCGCGAGATTTCCCGGCTTATCTCACCCGTATTCTCAGAGAGAGCGCGCAGTTTAATGAGGACGCGCACGGAAGGTGGAGTCTCATCTAATCGTTGATCGATGAACATGGTGGCCAGTTGCGCCACGCATGGACCGGTTCCTTCCCATTATCGAAACGCCAACAGCCCTGGCCTAGGCGGAGCGTTTTCTAACTCGCTTTTTCTTGCCAAGAGATGAGAGCTCTGATCGAAGCTGCGCACTCAGCTCCTTTGCGATGGTCTCAAGACCATCGAGCGCGTTGATCAAAGTCCGAATCTTCTTCCTCTTGACTTCGTTCGGGTCACTGCCTGGTGGCATCTCCTGGGTTGCAAGGATTTTTCGAATCACCTCCGAATCAACGCCTTCTCCCTGTCCGGCCTCATCCGCTGCCGCTATCCATTTCTGGCCAGGTTCAGCATACTTGTCAGTGATCGCGCTCAGGCAATAGTCAATAATGGCTCGCGCACCCCTGTCCACGGCGGACATCGTCTCAAGCCAGGGTGCATCCTGCTTGCTCGGCTTCGGACCGGCATCGGTTTCCCAAACCTGATAGTAGCGGCGGATCGATGGCGATAGATCGAGGCTGCTCAAAGTATTAAGAACAGCATCGAACTCCCGGAAGGGCCGGCTGGCGTCGGGCAGCTCGCTCCGGTGTCGCCAAAGCTCGATGATCAACAGAGCGGCTTTCGCCTTCGTCTCTTCCCTTGCCTCAATTGGCCCAGCCTTCGATGCCTCAAGAAGCTCCGCAAGGTAATGCGCCATCCAGCGGCCGAGAAAGTTAACCTTCTCGTTCGAATGCCCGAGCGCTTCCACCAGCTTCTCGCCAAGCCGCACAAGCGCGTCAGACTGTCGATTCGGTTCCGTCCGGCTTGAAGAGGAAGATTCGGAAAGACCGCGGGACAAGGACATGCCGTTCACCTCGATCTGAATCATATCGCGCCTTTCGCATGCGACGATTTATCGTGACCTTTGCGATCATCGCCATTCCACGCTTTTGGAGGAATTCAGAAAGAAACGGCCTTGCAACCTGCAACCGTGATCCCGATCTCGGCGCGTTATCGCCATTGTTCTCTCCGCGATTGTCGCCCCAGACCTCGGACCAGAGGACAGCTCTTTCGCCGGGCTTAGCACCGACGCTCCACGAGCGATCCTCTTCCGAGGCGAAGAGCTGGAACTCCCGCTTCACCGTCTCGGACGGCATGGGGCCTGAAAACTCGATGCTGCCAGCCCACGGGTCCTGACCATCGAGGGCGGCATATCGAACGCTGCTGCTGACCCAACCCACAAGTTGGAACCCCGCCTGATCCAGCTCATAATCACTGCCGGCGGTCGGGAGCGGAATATTGTGAGTATCCTCCGCGGACTGCATCGCTCTCAGCAACGCTTCAGATCGCTCCGTCGTAACCAGGGCACTCGAAATCCATACCTCTTCTTCTCTTGGCTCATCGGCCGTCAGCCAATTCGCCCAGAGGCTCAGGCGATCGGATTTCAGTCCGAGGTATCGATCGAAGTCCGATCTTGCGATGCGCCACCTCCAGTCGTTACTCCTTTCCTGACCAATCCACGGCAATAACCCAATAGGCTCAGGGTCCCTGCGATCTGCCAGCCACCGTCCATCTGGGCGAGTCAACAAATGGTCTTCGAGCCATCTCTCAAAAGCACTCTTGGATTCTCTTGGTTCTATGTGCACAGCGGCCGTCCGTAGAAGTCTTCCCGCGGCAGTCATCAAGGCATGATAGGAAAGGTAAAAGCTCAAATCGTCGGTTTCAGGATAGGAAGATTTCGAACGACGAGTCTCACCTTCGCGGAAAATCTTTCGCTGCCCTCTTTGGTCATCACTCCAGTAACCGGTATGGGGCGAGCCCCAGTCATTCCGCACGATGTCGTGAGCCATTGCCATCACGCTTTCCCGGCTCATCGCAAAGCAGCGTGCCAATGGCCTGAACCAGTCTTCGTCCATGTCATAGCCAAAACTGAAATGATCGTCCGTTTCGTCTTCGTCCGGTTCTTCCGTGTTTTCAGCCCTTCGGCCAAGGCGCTCGGACTCGATCAAAGGAAACGGCGATGAGTTGACTCTGGTCAATCTTTCAAGCTCGTCATTGCTTATGGGAATACCATGCTTTGCCAGGGAGAGCGCGGCCTGGGAAGCAGAGTGGCGGATGACCACATGATCTTCAGTCAGCGAATTCTCAATAAGGAAGTCGATATGGCTTCCCAGAACACGTGGGTGATCCTTCGACGCTCGCGCAAGGGCAATGAGGAGCCATTCCCGGGCGTGCAAATCATAGAAGTGCAGTTGCTGGTCTACAAACGCTCCGCCGCTTCTCTTTCGGCAAAGAGTCACCAGGTTGGCAATCACTTCATCTTCTCCGGCAATGCAGAGCTCATGGACGACGTGTGCGGCTTCCCATCGCAGTCTTGCTATGGGTGATGCGAGCTTGGCATAAACAAATCCTGCCAATGCTTCATTCGGAGCCACAGGAGGGAGCAAGTCCTTTCTCCACGGCCCATCGCCCGTCGAAGGACTCAACTCCGCTTCGATCAAAAAAAGGCCGAAGTCGAGCGCAGTATGGGCCTCGTCGCGAGACATCTCGCCTGCCAACAGCCCCACCACACTGAACAGCCTGGAAGGATATTCGAGAGCCGGCGAGTCGCCGAGCGCGCTCAAGGCAACTGCAACCAATTCCCGCTTATCCATTCCCGCCACCTGAGCGAGGCGTGAAAGGGAAAGCGGTTCGTAGTACTTGAAATTCGATATGTCGGCACAAAACCGTGCGGCGGCGGCTCTGGCTGCATGTTTGAGCGCCTTGCGCACGGAAAGCCTCGTCGACCATTCGCTCGGTATCTGAGCGTAGAATTTGTTCACATCCATGACGCTGAAGCAGTCGCTCTCTGCGAATGCCTGAATGAAAGCAACCACCTTTTCGGCCGCAGCGCCTGCAATCATCCGCCGGATGAAACTATCGGTTGAGAGGCCTCTTTTGCGTCCTGGCCCGGCCTTTCGCCAGGAGCGAAAGACCGAAGTCAGCTCGTCGGCTGTATACAGGTGGTTGTCACAGCCGAGTTCTTTCCATACGCTGTCCTCCAAGTCACTCGTAGGAGCCATTGACTCGCTTTCATCTGCGACAGCGGATTTCGATTTTTTCTCAAATTCATCCTGTGCCTCAAACTCGATCCGGTCATCAATCACCGCGCAATCGATCCCGAACCGCTGTGCAATATCTTTGAGTTTTTGCCACGTTGTCACCGAGTGTCGGTCCAGTGCGAGGATCCGAACCGCTCGATCGAGTGTTTGCTTCCGGTCGATCTTCTGGGGCACCTGGCTTAGACAGCGGTCCAGCATCGCCACATGGTCCCATGAAACTCGGAATGCAAACATCGGCACTGTGGCCGGTGGGGACAAGTAGCCCCGATCAAGCAGGTCCTCGATCCCAATCTTGAGAGTCTCACCTGTCCACCCGAATCTTCGATCGTGCCAACGGCTGAGGATTGCGAGTCCGCTGGACGGTGAAAGACCGTTAATAGCTTGAATGGTGTCTTCCCATTCAAAGTGGTTGCTTTCATATTCGTGAACTAGTTCCGCGCATCGAGCAACACGGTAAGCGATCTCCGGACCAGCTCCTTGAGATCCTGCCGCGGCGTTTGAAAGGTCCAGAATCGCCGCCCAGCGAGGAACGATCTCGTCGCCCAATTTGCTCGCGACATCGACCGCTGTGTCAAAAAGGGACTTGGCTTCCTCTTTATCGAGGGATAGAAGCGCTCTGGCGAGTCCGATGTAACACTCGGCCTTCGACTCCGCATCGAGCGTAGACACCTCGATAATCCGTCTCCCGCCCGTGGAGAATTGATAGGCCTCGGTCGTCATCGTCTGTGACCGGGCCGATCGCCTCGCAAGTGAGGTCCAGGTCGGAATCATCGAGCAATTCCCATCGCGATTGACCCAATCCAGGAACTCTTTGATCAGAAGATCATTCCTGACTTGTGTGCCGCACAGGACTTCACCCCACAGGAGCGCGACATCCTCCGACACTCGATCGTATTCATGAAAGTACGAGTCGCGCGCCTTGGCAGATTCTGCGATCGCCAGATGCACCTTGCCCGCCAATTCCTCTTCCGCAATGGGCGAGAACAATTGCTCAACACAAAGCGTGTGCCATGGCAAAAGCGAACCGACGGCCTCGCGAAACTCTCGGGTTTGGCGTTCATCGGCGAAGGGCTGATTCTTCTCCAGCCGTTCCTTAAGCTTTGGTGGTGCGACATCCGCTAAGCTGACTTGCTGTCCTCGGAGCCGGGCGCGCAACGCAAATGCCCGCAGAATCGTGAATCGTTTTTCCTTGTTATGGTTTAGTAAATGGTACGGAACAACGTCTCTGAGCACGGGGTCGAGCAGTGTTGCAAGGAACTCAGCCGTCGACAAGCCGTGCAACACTGCGGATTCGACAAGCGCAACGATGCCGTCTTTTGACTCATCCCCATCGATCGAATCTGCGTCCTCGGACTCCGAGTTTCCTTGAGCCAGATGAGCGATTAGCCACTCCACGACTGGCTTCTCCGGGACAAGGTTCAAGCGTCGCAACTCCAGATTGATGCCCAGGGCAAGATAGAAGTTATCGCTCGCAGCGTTCAAAAGCGTCTGCACTTCGGCAATAGCCCCCGAGTCCAGGCTGCGCCTCGCCAGGATCACGCCGATTCGAACCAAAACCGACTCGGGTCCCCATGTCTCTAAGCGCCGCGCGCAGGGTTCGGGCCCTCCTAATCGCCAATAAGCGCCGACCATCTCCGCGAGATCCGGCACAGAGATCTTTCCCCGATCTCGATCCTCTTCTGAGGCCTCGACCCAGCTTCTAAGCCACAACTCTGCCATCCGAAGCTGGCTTCTTGCCTCGCCGGCGAAGTCCTGAACGCTGGACAGAAGTGCGGCTTCGTACACATGACGGGAGCCAAGCCACTCGGAGGCGAAAGGATGCCGCGCCACCATTTCGCGAATGCGGTCAGGAGGAAGAAAAGCGGCCAAAAGGTCCAGGTTTTTCTGAAACAGGCTCTCCTGCCGTGTTACTCCACTCACTTCCTGGCCGGCCTTCAAGGCGATTTTTGCGGCTGCCAGATGCTGTTGGTCACGAAGAGCGGCGCGGAGGGCAAACAGCAGCCGTTGAACCTCAATGTCCCGCCTTTCGGTGGGACTGTCGGTCGGCAAAGCGCCCCCCGACAGGGCCAAGTCGATCAATCGGTCAAACTGCCCCGATTCGAGAAGAATCTGCGGCAGCGCCGACGCCGCGTATGCGCTTGTCGCAGCAAGCGGCTCCAGCCGTTGCGCAAATTCCACGAGCTGTTTCGCGTCGGGCTGAAAGCTTTCCCGGAACCAGGTTTCGGTCGGTTCATCGCGAAACTGAATTGCCTCTCCGCTAATCAGCAACGGACGCCCAATGTCAGCGGCGAAACTGCGGACAAAGCCCGGATCAATCCCTGCAACACCGGCGACGACGTTGATGGGGACGAACGGCCGGAGAATAGCGATAGCGCGGCAGAGTACCTCTACTCGCTCATGTTCGATCGGACCGGAGTTGTCCATTAGCTTTGCGACCGCCCGCTCCAGGAGCCTGGCGATTGCAGCCTCGACCGTAAGTGGACTTACGCCGAGAGATGCCAAGACAGAAGAGACTGTGCGTTCCTGGTCAAGGATCGAAACCTGAACACGCGGGTTCGCGGAGGTCAGTCGATGGAACTCAACCGCATCGGCTTCAGTTGCGTCGGGAAAGCGGCTCTGTAAATGCCTCCTTGATTCATCAGGACTGAACTCGCGAAGTTTCTTCGGAATGATCGTGCTCGGCAGATTGAGCAGGTTCACTCTTTCCGGGCGGCTTAAGGCAATCAATCTTACATTCGCAGGCAACTTCTCACGCAGAAGGGTTCGTATGAATGACTCGCCGTCCCGACACTCCTCTGCAAACATCTCCGCGTTATCCGCCGCGTCGACGATGACGCAAACGAAGGCGCCTGGATGACGAAAACGAATCGATTCGTCAGCCTGATTCAAGCGATGCAGGAACGCCTTGAAATATTGCGCCCGGTCCGCACGATCTGACGGAATAAGAGGATCGCAGAGACCCTGAGCCGCCAATTCATTTGCGATCTGCACCAGCCCCTGCCGAGGAAGATGGCGTGGACTTGCCGCTTGCCTGTATGCCCCGTTTCCGAAGCAGTCGTAGACGACGCTGACGGTTCCCGGTGGGAACAGCCTGGGAAGCCGGGTGGCGAGCACGGACTTTCCGACGCCTCCCGAGGCTTCAATAACCGTCGGACCATCGAACTGAACGACATCCTCTGCGATCTCCACTTCCTGATCACGTCCAAGTGAATTTCCATTCTCGATAAGATTTGGCGCCGGGAGAAGATCATCCGACGATACATGCAGAGCTCTCAAAACATCCACTTGCCGGATGACATTCGAAGCTTCGTTCATGGTCAATGCTTTGTCGCTTACAAGATTCTTGAGGTGCATTGACGCATCTTCATCATCTCCCACCATGTAGTCTCTGAGCTCGGCGCGCAAACTCTGCCGTTGGCCGATATAGTCATCCTGAGCCGGATCTAGAATGAGCAACTCACAGAAATGAGCCAAATCAGCTCGATCAAGCCCCGTCGCCTTCTGAAGTGCCTCTCTGTCATCGTCGTCGCCGCCTGTCGCAGAGGCGGTGCCAGCAGCGATGACTCTTTTGAATCCTTCCCCAAAGGGGCGGTTGGTCACAATCCGAAAGTGCGCCTTCTGTTTGACCAGGTTGAGATCATACTGAACTCGCAACGCTGAGAACCGCTTTGCGAAGCCATTGAGTGTTTTGGCCAATTCGCTGAGTATCCAGGGATCCCCTGTCCGCAGAGTTGAATGCTTGAGCTGCACATACTCGAATCGCGAACAGTCTTTGAGTTCTTCGCTCCCGTAATATTCACCGATGTCGATGATCTCTTCGCCCGCATCGATGATTTGCGAGGCGGTGTCACTCTCATTCCCCGATGCCCCTTCAACCGATACCGACACGAGGTCGGATTGGGGCCGCAGCATCTTCAGACATCTTCTTGCAGCCCAGGCATAGTGAAACTGATCCCCATCCCGGCTGGCCCTAACTAACCTCGAATATGACATTGACCTTTTCCCATCAGGATGAGACTAGTAGGACTCCCCGAAACTGGCAAACTTTCAATATTTGGAAGAACTCCAAATGAAAATCGAGGCGAAAGTAACCGGACCACCCCCACGACATTCAGGCTTTGCATTGATGGTAAGACGACAAGAAGGGATCGAGCCGAGGATGAGCCGAGGATGAGCCGGGAGCAGAGATTCTGGTCGACCAGAGTGCCAACTTTCGTTGGACCAAATGGAAGAAGGCTTTACGACCTCGTGCTGCGGTGAATTTTGCGGATAGTGAGCCCCGTCCGCGGTCAACGTCCGCCGCTTGAATGCGATACTGAAAGGACGCTTCCATTGAGAATACATCGACCGCCCAGACCCCAGAGAGCCAATGCTGAAAAATGCACAAGCCGAATACAATCTTAGCTTTACCGCGGCCTCTTTGCGGCCAGAACTCGCTCGCATCGTTGCGGAGTGCTACTTGAAAGTGGGAAGTTGGGATCTGACCAAGGACCATATCCTAAGAGCCAACGCACTGCAATGCCGGAGCACAAGCAGCGCGATTCGGCTGGAGCGGGAACTTCGCCGGCGTCTGGTGAGGTTGACGGAGGATGAGTTGGCGATCCTTGCCGGAGAAAATGCAGACGACCGTGCGGCAATCGCATGGCTTGCCACCCTGAAGCACACCCTGCTCGCATTCGACTTTGCAACCGAAGTCCTTCGGGACAAGCTCGCTCTGCGTGACCCGGTGTTGCGTCTCTCAGATTACGAAGCGTTCGTTGACAGTAAATCGTTGATTCACAGCAGCTTAAATCTATTGAAACCATCCTCAAGGAGTAAAATTAGACAGGTTTTACTGCTCATGCTCTCAGAGGCAGGCTTGCTGGGCGTCGGAACTGCGCTGGGAACGATCCAGCGTCCGGTTCTATCCCCTGTAGTCCTACGCGCGATTAGGGCCGACAGGCCCCGATGGCTAGCTGGGTTCCTCTTCCCTGATGCTGAGATTGGAGGACATTGATTTGCTGAATTTGAACGACCTTTCCGAGCGATTGTTCCAAATCTTCCGCGACCCCAGCTTCCTCTCTATGAGTGGGCAAGCAAATGAAGTCCCCCTATTCATCCAAACCTACGAACCGGTGCAGGAAGACAGAATCAGGCGAATGGTTCAGAGCCTAGCCGTGCGGTTGCAGACATTTGGGGTAACTTTGCAAAGGATAGATCTCTTCGACTTAGTGCTTAAGGAATTGGAGGAGAGTCATATCCTGGAGGATTTTCTGCGGGATGAGGCGACCTTTGAAAAAACGGAAGTTCTAGAAACGCTGCACAACTATTCTGACCCGAAGGCACACCTGATTCCCCGTCTAGCCCGCGCAATCGGGAATGTTGACACTCAATTGACTCTCATTACGGGCTCGGGCCGCATATTTCCGTTCTTGCGAACTCACACAATCCTTGAGTCACTTCAACCTGTCATGGTTCGGCATCCCGTGGTGATTTTCTTTCCCGGACAATACGAGCAAGACACAAATGGGGGCTCCCTTTTAAGGCTGTTCGGATCGATTCCCAGCCCAACCATTGTCAATCCGTACTATCGTGCAACCAATCTAGACCACTTCAGGACGTAGACCGGCATGATGATCAATGAGCTTTTCTTGAAACCTGTAGACCGTCCGATTGATGGGGTTATCAAAGCGGACGATGTGCGTCATCTCCAGACCGAGGTTGAGGAGTACGTAGTTACGCGAGAAGTTGCCAAGGGACTCAGCTCATTCACGGACAGGTATCTGACGGAACCTGGAACGAACGGTGTTTGGATATCAGGTTTTTTTGGGTCAGGAAAATCACATCTCTTGAAGATGCTTTCGCTCGTCCTTGATGGGCGTCCGCTTCCGAGCGGCACACTTCCCGCAGACATTCTTCTTCCAAAGATTGAAGACGAAATCGTTCAGGCCAACCTTCGGAAAGCCGTCTCGATTCCGTCCAGGAGTATCCTGTTCAACATCGACCAAAAGTTCGACGGGATTGGTGGGGACCACTCCGCCCCGATCCTTGAAGTATTTGTCAAAGTCTTGAACGAGTTGCAGGGGTATTTCGGGAAGCAAGGTTACATCGCTCGATTCGAGCATGATTTGGATGTTCGCGGCGAGTTCTCTCCATTCAAGGAAACATATCGTCGTGTAAACAGCACCGATTGGGACAAAGATCGTGAGGCGCTCGCGACCGCACGCAAGGCCGCCTTTGGAAAAGCCTATGCTACCCATTTTGGTGTTACCGAATCGGAAGCTCTCAATGTGATGCAGCAGGTTCGACAGGACTACCGCGTTTCAATCGAAAGCTTTGCAGAGATGGTCAAAGACTACATCAGTAAACAGCCTGCGGGCTTCAGACTGAACTTCTTTGTAGATGAGGTTGGCCAGTTTGTTGGGCAGGATCCAAATCGAATGCTCAACCTCCAGACCATTGCCGAAACTCTGGCGACGATCTGTGATGGAAGAGCTTGGCTTTTCGTAACCTCACAGGCCAATCTTGAAGGTGTACTTGGATCGTACAAGGGCATGACCGGCCAGGACATCAGCAAGATTATGGGCCGGTTTAGAACACAGCTTACATTGGCAAGTGCAGACGTGCGGGAAGTGATCCAAAAGCGACTTCTTGCCAAAAAGGAAGAAGAGCCGGAAGTTCTTACGTCTATCTATGATCGTGAAAAAGACAACCTTCAGACCCTCTATCGATTCGGAGACCAGTCGATCAGTTTCAAAGGGTGGCGGGGCAGCGATGAGTTCTGCGGATTCTATCCCTTCCATCCCTATCATTTTGACCTCTTCCAACGCGCCATCCAGCAGCTTTCGACGCACGGCGCTTTCACTGGAAAGTACCTCTCAGTCGGTGAGCGCTCAATGCTCGCTGTCTTCCAGGAAGTAGCAAAAGTTCTACAAAACGAAGAAGTGGGTCGGCTAGCCACATTCGATCTCATGTACGACGGCATTGCCGCCTCAATCCGTGGCGATATGCAGACCACCATTAAAATGGCGGAGCGGCAATTGGGCGAGGGTGTTGAGATACGCATCCTGAAGGCCCTATTCCTTCTGAAATGGGTTCGTGAATTCAAGGCGACTCCACGCAATGTTGCCATTCTGCTGATCGACCGAGCGGATATTGATATTCGCGCTCACGAACAGGCCGTGGCTGAAGCACTCGAACGGCTACAAGGCCAGTCCTACCTCCAGCGCAATGGAGATCTATTCGAGTTCTTGACGGATAAAGAGAAGGACATTGAGACCGAAATCAAGAGCACAGAGATTGATGAATCCCAGGTAACGGATCTCCTCTCTCAAGTTCTGTTCACAGATGTACTCAGGGATCCAAAAATCCGTTATGAAGGGAATGGTCAGGATTATCCCTACGCCCGCAAGCTTGACGATCAGCTTATTGGGAAAGACGCCGATGTTGCCATCAACCTGATTACGACCGAACACTTTTACCATTCTGATCCCAGCACGCTCGCTACGCAGAATGTCGGTAAGACCGAGTTGCTGGCGATTCTTCCCGCTAGTGCCCGTTTGATTGAAGAGGCTTGGCTGTATCTCCGAACGAAGAAGTATGTTCAGCAGAACAGCGGTGGAGCGGACGAGACCCGCAAGGCCATTCTGGATCAGCGTGCACAGCAGAACAGCGAGCGCCGCACAAAGATGCAGGGGCTCGCAAGTGATCTGCTCGGGAGCGCCCCGCTTTACCTGAATGGAGCGCGGCTCGACAGCGTTGGCGCCGGCGATGCACGCAATCGATTTGCCAAGGCCTGCCAAGAACTCATTTCATTCTCTTTCCCCAATCTAAAAATGTTGAAGGGGAGCTACGACGATAACAGCCTGTCAAAGGCCCTCCTCGATCAAGACGATCTCCTCTCCGGCGGGGTTCTCACGCTCTCCGAGCCAGAGCAGGAGATTTTGACATATGTGACGCGTAATCAAAGCAACGGCGAACGGACCTCTGTCGAAGAGATCATCCGGAGTTTCAGCAAGCGCCCATACGGTTGGCCGCCGCTTGCCGTGCTTTGGCTGATCAGCCGACTGTTCCGCATGGGCAAAGTTGAACTGCGGACGACTGAACTGCTTGATGCTCGAAGCGCCTTGGCTCTTTTCAGAAGCACTCGACAGCATGGTAGCGTTCGCGTGCGACTTCAGGAGCAATTCGATGCGAGCAAGGTCAACGCGTTGAAGAGCTTCCACGACAAGTTTTTTGACCGCTCGAATGACGGGCAAGATGCGCGTTCGGTTGGTCAGGCTACAGCCGACGCGTTCGCTGCCGAGGCGCGAGATCTCAAGCCCCTAGTGAACCAAGCTAACCGATACCATTTTTTGGAATCGCTGCGACCAATTGTCGACCAGATCAGCGGACTCGCGGACAAGGACTACACGTATTTACTCAGTCATCTTGCCGATTTTCGGGATGATCTGCTTGCCGCGAAGGAGAATCTCATCTCCCCTATCAAGGCATTCATGAATGGTCCTCAGCGAGCAATCTATGACGACGCGATCTCATTCCTACGAGAGGAGGAGGCCAACTTCCCAGAGCTGCCGGCCGATCAAGTACAGCCCTTGCGGGACCTCGCCGCCTCGAAGAGCCCATATCGCGGAAGCGCGCTTCCTCTTGCTAAAGCCGCTGTCACAAAGCTGCGTGCCCTTCTTGCCGATCTCATAAAGGTCGAGCGGGATCAGGCGATCGCGCTCCTGGACACGCACGAAGCCAAACTAAAAACTCTTGATGGATTCGAATCCATGGATGAGCTGCGCAAAGACCAGGTGCTTGCCGCCACGCATTTAGCACGCAATGCAGTCGGGAATGCTCGCTTCGTCACTGGAATCCGCGATCGCGTCCAACGATTCACCAACCAGGATTACCCGGCGCAGCTTGCTCTAGCCGCTCAGTTGTTGACGCCCAAGGTTAAGGCCCCTGAGGGTACGACCGGGAAGCCAGCACAGCAAGAACCAAAAGTGGAGTACACGCCAGCAGCCAGCCTTCGTCCCGAATGCAGTCTCCTCTACATCACCAACAAAGTGGAATTGGATCAATGGCTCGCCGCGCTGCGCAAAGCGGCTGAGGCCGAACTCGATAAGGGTAACCGCATTACCCTCTGAGGGGAATCGATGGCAAGGCTTTTCACAGTCGCTTCCGACGACACGCTCCTGTCGATGATCTCTTCGGCGAGGGAGCGGCTTGTTATCGTCGCTCCGGGGCTATCCAAGGAGGTCGCCTCTGCCCTGGCAGATCGTATCGCTGAGGATGGTTGGCCACAAGAGCTTTCTGTCACTCTGGACGTGGATCCGGAAGTATGCCGACTTGGCTTCGGTGATCTTGATGCTTTGGAGATATTGGGGCCGGCACTTGCGTTTCGCGACCGCCCCCTCCAAACCCAGAAAGGAGTCCGGATTGGACTGGTAGTCGCAGACTCTGATGTGCTTGTTTATTCGCCTACGCCTCAACTCATTGAGGCCGGTTCAAATTCTGAGGAAAAGCCGAACGCGATCCGCATTTCCAGCGTTAGTCCGCAGGGATTGGCTTTCGCTTGCGGCGCCAGCGAGACATCAGTCTTGGGGCTTGTGCAGGAAGTCGGACTCAATACCGCCAGCGAAAATGCGATCGAGAAAGCAAAGGCTGATTTGAAAGAGAACCCGCCCAGGCTTTTCAATCTCGTCAGGCTGGAAAGGGTATTCAACTACAAGCTGGAATTCGTCGAGTTCTCCCTTGAAGGATTTCGCCTGAGCACACGTACGGTTCCTCTGCCTGCCGAGTTGCTGGGCCTTGTTGAAGAAGATCTGCAGGAGCGCCTTCGGAATACTTTCCGTGTTTTCGAGGCTGGCACGCCCTTCGAATTTGAGATCGCTGATCCCGCTGATTCTGGGAGAAAGTTCAAAGTCACTGAAAAGTGGCTCGGTGCAGAGGCCAAGAAGATTCGTGATGAGTTCTTCATTCCTCTCGGTTCAAGCTCCTACGGCAACCTGATTCTGAAGCGCAGTAAGGCTGACTTCCAAAAAAGAGTGGATCGTCTAAAGTCATTTGTAGATACCTACGCTGCAAAGGTCAGGGAGACAATTACCTCGAAGATCCAAATCACCCGCGGGAAACTGATCGATACGCTTTATCCGAGGGTAAAAGCTGCCCCTCCACCTGCTTGGTTGGCACGCACTGTGTACGGGACGATGAATGACGGAGAGATTTTGCGGCGGCTCTCGGAAGAGGTCGACCACGCTTTCGAAAAGGTGAAAGACTCATTTGCTCCGGTCGTTACGTGCATTTTCAAAGGCGTGCAATACGAGACGATAACCAAAGACGAGCACTTCCGGAAGAAAATCGAAGAGTACTTCAAAGATGACGCTGCTCAGCTCCTCTTTGAATACGATGCATCCCGAGCAGAGGACCCCGCCGGAAAATGAATATACCTGCACTCAAAGCTTTTGCACCCGCCGTTCGTCGCCAGCTCATTGAGGCGGTCACTCTGCAGCTGAATCATGTGCTCACGGCGCGTACTCCGGACTACCTGGATACCTATGCTTCCCAGGTGAGGGCCTTGCGCGAGTTGGCACAGGCAGACCAGGCCGGCTTGATCGAACGCGTTGCCTACACCTGGTTCAACCGGTTCACCGCGCTGCGGTTTCTGGACGCAAGGGGATGGCATCCCTTTGGCGCCCGCGTACTCACTCCAGCAACTCCAGATGAGATACAACCTGAATTGCTCAAGCTGGTGCGTTCGGGGCACTGCCCTGAAGAACTTCAACGGCATACGTCCCTCGACAGGTTGAATGGGCTGCTCGATGGCCGCATTCCGTCGAATGACGCGCAGGGAGAAGTCTATCGTCATCTTGTCCTGGCCGCTTGCCGTTTCTATAACGCCTTGCTGCCTGACCTGTTTGAGCGGCTGGACGACGAGACGGAACTGCTGCTACCAGACGACCTGTTGACGGAGCATTCCGTTGCGCAGGGATTCCGGAGTGAGATTACGGATGAGGATTGCGCCGAAGTAGAGATGCTGGGCTGGCTATACCAGTTCTACATCTCGGAGAAGAAAGATCAGGTCATGGCGCGGAAGGCGACGGTTCCAACAGCAGATATTCCGGCTGTCACCCAGCTTTTTACGCCACACTGGATTGTCCGGTACGTGGTTGAAAATTCTTTGGGCCGCCTTTGGCTGCTCAACCGTCCCGACTCCCTTCTGAGAGCATGGATGCCTTATTACATTGAGGGTGAGCCGGAGACCGACTTCCTGCGCATCGCCCGGCCGGAAGACATCAAGGTCTGCGATCCTGCTGTCGGCAGCGGGCACATGCTCACCTATGCTTTCGATCTCCTATACGTCATATACGAGGAAGAGGGCTACGCGCCCAGCGAGATCCCCGCGCTGATCCTCAGGCACAATCTGTACGGACTGGATATTTGCCCACGCGCCTCGCAACTCGCCGAAATGGCCCTCGTGTTCAAAGCTCGGGAAGAATCAAGCCAATTTTTTCAGCCCGGCGCCCTCGTTCATCCCCGCGTCCTCGCCCTGCGCGATGTGCATTTTGCTGAAAACGAACTGCGCGGTTACATTGAGGCACTTCGATTGGGCGACCTGTTCAATGCCCCGATGCTCAGGCTCCTCCACCAGTTCGAGGAAGCTACTAACTTTGGGTCGCTGCTTGAGCCTTGTTTGGACCAACAGCAGATTAATTTTGCACGCGGCTTCGTTGAGGTGAAAGACCTGGGCGGTCATCTTTTTCTGCACGAGACGCACAAGAAAGTTCTGCGCGTCCTTGAACAGGCGGAGATGCTCACTAGAAAATACCATGTTGTCGTGGCAAACCCTCCCTATATGAACAAGTACAATTCATCGTTGAAGGCCTTCATAGAAGTTGGTTTCAAAGACTTCAAGGGTGATTTGTTTGCAGCCTTTATCGTCCGTTCAAAGGCGTTGGCTCAGCTTGGTGGATTTCTCGGATTTATGAGCCCATTTGTATGGATGTTTATCTCATCCTACGAGAATCTCAGAGACAATCTGCTTGATAGCTCTACCCTAACCTCGTTAGTACAACTCGAATATTCTGGATTTGCAGGAGCGACAGTTCCGATTTGTGTCTTCACCGTGGAGAACCGCCGCAAGAATAACTACTTGGGAGGGTTCATTCGTCTCACGGACTTTAAGGGCGCTGATATTCAAGGGCCGAAGACATTAGAAGCAATTAGGGACAAAGACTGCGGCTGGTTTTACCGAGCGTCGACCGCTGACTTTAAACATATCCCTGGTCGGCCAATTGCATACTGGATCAAAGACTCTTCTAGGTCTGCCTTCACCCGTGGAATGCCGCTCTCGTCAATTGCCCCACCGAAGATTGGAATGAGGACCGGAGACAACGAGAGATTTCTTCGGCGATGGTTTGAAATCGACCTTTCTCTTCTTGGCAAGGGGTTCAGCAATGCAACTGACGCCCAACAAAGCGGTTGTAAATGGTTTCCGTATAACAAGGGAGGAGCCTTCCGCAAATGGTTTGGGAATAACGAATTTGTTGTTCAATGGGCGAATGATGGGTTTGAGATTAAGACGAACACTTTAGAGGTGTATCCACAACTGAGTTGGGATAATCTCGGATGGAAGATATCAAATGAGCGATTTTACTTTCAGGAATGCATCACCTGGACGGCGACGAGCTCATCTTATTTTGGTGCTCGTCATTCAGATCAAGGGTTTCTGTTTGATGTCAAGGGGTCGGCGTGTTTCCCAAGTCCCGAATTTCATAACTTGATTCTCGCCTTTCTATGCAGCAACCAAGTTGCCTTCTTCCTCAGGTTTATCAATCCGACGATCGAATTCCAGACTAGAGACATCGGATTGTTGCCGCTGCTGCGGGAATCTTTGTCCGCAAAGAGCAATGACTTCAACCGAATAGCGACGACCGCTATTGCTTTTTCCCGCGCCGATTGGGACAATTTCGAAACCTCATGGGATTTCCGTGACCTGCCATTATTGCGTTCGGGGCTGAAGGGCGCGACTCTGGCGACAAGTTGGCAGAACTGGAAAGTGCAGTCGGACAATGCCGTCAAGCGAATGCAGGAATTGGAGACCGAGAACAACCGCCTCTTCATCGACGCATACGGCCTCGCGGACGAGTTGGATCCTGAAGTGCCCGAGGAGCAGATTACACTTGTCCGTGCGGATGCTAGGAAAGACATCGCAGCCTTCCTTTCATATGCCATCGGCTGCATTATGGGTCGCTACTCGCTCGACCATCCTGGCCTAATCCTGGCCAACTCCGGTGAATCTGTTCCCGAATACTTGGCGAAGGCAGGAGTGGACCAAGACCAGCTGACCTTCGCGCCGGACGAAGATGGCATCATCCCGGTGCTCGATAGCGAGTGGTTTGAGGATGACATCGTATTCCGCACTCGCGAGTTTCTCCGCGCCACGTTCGGCGAAGCCACGCTGCGGGAGAACATCCGCTTCATCGAGGAGTCGCTGGGCCGAGAGCTGCGGAACTACTTCCTGACAGACTTCTACAAAGACCACCTACAAACCTACAAGAAGCGCCCTATCTACTGGATGATCCAGAGCCCCAGGAAGGGCTTCAGTGTGTTGATCTACCTGCACCGCTATACGCGGGACACGATGAACCTGGTGCTGAATCGGTATCTGCGCGAATTCCAAGTCAAGCTGCGCAGCCGCATCGCCCACCTGGCGGAGGTGCAAACCAGCGGCGCCGTAAGCACTCGCGACAAGACTGCGGCCCGCAAGGAGTTCGACAAGCTTACAAAGACGCTCCACGAGTGCGAGGAGTGGGAGCGGCAGGTTGTTCTGCCCCTGGCGCAGGCCCGCATCGAACTCGACCTCGATGACGGCGTGAAGGTCAACTACCTTAAACTGGGAGAAGCGTTGGCCCCAATCCCAGGGCTCGCCGCGGCAGAGGACTGACGTAATGAATCGAATCCACGACAGCCTGCAACGGATATTTGAGCGAAACCGTCTGGTCTTCTGGTATGACCCCGTTGGTGAGTGGTCCCAGACCTTCGACGAGTTCGCAGACCCGTCCGTTGCCAAGCTGCGGGTGGAACGCAACGAGTTTGGGACGAAGGTCCGGATCGTCCGCGACCCGAACCCCGATGCCAAGTTCCTGGTCTACCTTCCATCTCCTAAGCCGGCAGATGCGAACAATTGGCTGCTCGATCTTCTGTTGCAGGGGCACGAGTACAAGGCCGATAAGGCATCGCTCGCCTTACAAGCTGTCGGTCTGCCGCACGAGTTCATCCATCTGCCGATGGAGCACGCCAGTTTTTTTGCGAGTGAGAAGCGTACGCAACAACTAAAAGACCGCATCGATAAGAACGACCAGGAACGGGATGTCCGCCTGAAGATGATGGTCATTCTGGCAGGAAACCAGGTGGCGGTGGATGTGGATTCGCTGCTCCTGCATTTCCTTGCCGCCGGCCGGCCGACTGATCTGTTCGATCCGGTGTCGGAATGTCTCGACGCTTCTGCGCTAACGGAGCCATTTTGGCGCGAGGTGGCGCGAACATTTGGCTATGACGCAGTGATCCCGTCGCTCCGCGATTTCGCAGTGTCGCTGTTCCGAGGGGCCAATCCGCTGGATCGACAGGTTCCATTGCATCCTCATGCAAAGGTGTTCCTCGGACGATGGAAGGACAGCCAGGCGTACAAAGAGTCGTTCCGGGTATGGGCAGACCGGATGGAGCGGGAACTTCAGATCGAGACGGCGATCAATGGCGTCGATGATCCTGCTGTACTCGGCGATTGGGACACATTCGAGATCTTCGAGAAGTGCACTCTTCATTGGCTCTGCCGGTGCTTTGAAAACGGCGCTTCATCTGCTGACCTTCTGGAGAGGATTCAAAAACGCCGTCAGTCCTTTTGGCAACCGCAGCACAAGGAAGGATATGCAGCGTTGGAGCACGCTGTCAGGCTGCGAGAGCTTATTGAATCAGCGGAATTGGCGGTCGAGTCAATTGATGCGGGGTTGAGTCGCTACGTCGCCAGTTGGTGGCGAATTGATATGGCTTACCGTCTTTGTGTCCGAAGCCTTCGTGCATACGGACAAGTGCAGGTTATGGCTCAGATCAGCCAATGGGTCGAGAAGGCCTACCTCAACAACTTCCTGCTACCGCTTGCGGACCGCTGGAGCGACCAGGTATGCCGACTTGAACGATGGGAATGTGGCAGCCTAACAGCGCAAAACCAATTCTTTGACACGCACGTGCAGCCTTTCCTGAACAAAGGCCAAAAGGTTTTCGTCATCGTCTCGGACGCACTTCGGTTTGAGGCAGCCGCCGACTTTGCGAATCGGCTACAGTTAGCGAATCGTTGGACGGCAGAGGTGACCGCTATGCTTGGCTCGCTACCCTCGTATACCCAACTTGGAATGGCAGCCCTGCTGCCCGGCAAACAATTGGCCATCAATGCCGACACCGCGGCCGTAACGGTCGATGGCGAGAGTGCGTCAGGGACCGAAAACCGGAGCCTGATTTTGAGTGTGGCGTGTAGTGCACGGGCGACCGCCATCCAGGCTGAAGACTTCCTGGAGTTGAATAGCAAGACTGATGGCCGCGCCCTTATGCGCGATCATGATGCTATTTACATCTTCCACAACAGGGTGGACAAGATAGGGGACTCCGCCGGCACAGAGGCCAAAACATTCGATGCAGTGGAGCAAGCCTTCGACGAACTGGATCAGATCATCAAGAAGGTAGCCAACATCAACGGAACGAATATGCTGGTGACGGCGGATCATGGTTTCCTGTTTCAGCAAGATGACGTGCATGAAGACGACATGGTCCCTCTTCCGGTGGCAGACGAGTGGAGCTATCGCGGCCGGCGTTTTGTCATTGGCAAGTCAATTCTGCCGAACCCGAAGGTGAAAGTATTTGCGTCAGGAGATCTGGACTTGATTGGCGACTGGTCTGTTGCCTTCCCCCGTTCCCTGGGCCGATTCCCGCTCCAGGGCTCTGGCAAGCGGTACGTCCACGGTGGCATCAGCCTGCAAGAGGTCGTGGTCCCTGTGGTGAAAATCCATAAGGCAAGAACCGATGACACGGGACAAGTCGAGGTGGATATACTTCGGGTACCGTCCAAAATCACAACGGGGCAAGTCGCTGTCTCGCTGTTTCAGAACAAGCCAGCAATCGACAAGACTTTGCCACGAACGCTCCGCGTCGGCATTTACTCCAAAGACGAGAAAGTGCTGTCCGAGATCAAGACCTACACCTTCGACTCGAAGGAGACGGAGGCCCGTCAGCGTGAGGTCAGCATAATGCTCACACTGGCGCGCGCGGCAGACGCTTTCAACAATCAAGATGTCGATCTGCGGCTTGAAGAGACCGTACTAGGCACCAACCAAACCGTCGTATATAAGACGCACACCTTGAGGCTACAGAAGCCCTTTGCGAGTGACTTCGATGAACTCTGAAACCACACCAATTGAAGCGACCGAGGCTGATGCCCCAGTTCCAATGCAGCTGAGCGAGTTGGACCAAAAGATCCTCCAACATTTCTCTGGTCTAGTAGTACGAAAGGACCTGACCCATGGACTCAAGCAGAACGCCGTGGTCCCGACGTATGTTCTTGAGTACCTGCTAGGGCAGCACTGCGCCTCTGACGACATCGAGGTGATTAAGTCCGGCCTCGCAACTGTTCAACGCATTCTCGCCAAGCACTATGTCCACCGCAATCAAGCAGAGCTAGTGAAATCCACGATCAAGGAGAAAGGCAGCCACAAGGTCATAGACAAGCTCACTGTTGAGCTGAACGAAAAGGGGGGCTTCTATGAAACCGAGTTCACGAACCTCGGCATCAAAAGGGTTCCCATCTCTGACGATTTTGTCCGGCGCTATCCCAAGCTCTTGGTGGGCGGTATCTGGTGCATCACGGATGTGACCTATGAGGTAGCCGAAGATCCGAAGGCAAGCCCGTGGCAGATCGACACGCTCAAGCCAATCCAGGTAGCGAGCATTGACTTCGATGCCTATCTGAAAGCACGGGGGCAATTCACCACAGACGAGTGGACGGATGTCTTGATGCAGACCATTGGCTTTAACCCGGAGATGTTTAGCCGGAGAGCTAAGCTATTGACGCTGATTCGCCTCGTCCCATTCTGCGAGCGTAACTACAATCTTCTAGAGTTGGGACCTAAGGGTACCGGAAAGTCTCATATCTATGCAGAGTTTTCACCTCACGGGATGCTGATCTCCGGCTCCGAGGTTACGACCCCCAAGCTCTTCGTCAGCAATGCAAGCGGGAAGATCGGTCTTGTGGGTTACTGGGACTGTGTTTGCTTTGACGAGTTCGCCGGGAAGGACAAGAAGGTTGACAAGGCCCTGGTGGACATCATGAAGAACTACATGGCCAACCGAACCTTTTCACGCGGTATCGAACAATTGACGGCTGAGGCTTCAATGGTATTCATGGGGAATACGCAGAAGTCGGTTGCCTACATGCTCAAGCATTCGCATTTCTTTGAACCTCTCCCGGACAAATACATTGACTCTGCCTTCCTTGATCGGATTCACGCCTACAACCCTGGATGGGAGGTTGCCCCCATCCGACATGAACAGTTCTCCAATGGCTATGGGTTCGTCGTCGATTATCTGGCTGAGGTGCTGAAACAGCTTCGTACCGAGGACTTCACCGGGGCTTATAAGACACACTTCGAGGTAACCTCCGAACTTTCGACGCGGGACCAGACAGGCTTTGAAAAGACGTTCTCTGGCTTGATGAAGATTCTCTATCCGGATGGAAAAGCGACTTCTTTGGAGGTCGGTGAACTTCTCAGTTTCTCGATGGAAGCGCGTCGCCGCGTGCGCGAACATATTTTGCGAATAGATGACACGTTCACGCGCCATGATTTTTCCTATCGGTCGATATTAGACGGCGCAACTACCGCGGTCCTTACTCCAGAAGAAGTGCAGTACCCGACATTCGCAGCACCTAAGGGAAAGACTACGGAAGCAGGGACAGGCGAGGCCGAAAGAGGCAGCGAAACGTCCTCCCAGATGAGCCTTTTGGAGAGTGTGCGAGGAGCGTCCACGGAACTTAGCTTGCCAGACTATGCCCGTTCGGGGCATATCATCGTTCCAGAAAACACAAAGGGATGGAGCTATCGTCGTCTATTTGCGAATCATCTTAACGGCGCTCGTCGAATCACAGTGAATGACCCCTATGTGCGCGCCTTCTTTCAGGCTCGGAACGTGATGGAGTTCCTCCAAATGGTCCATGAGATCGTAGCTGAGGGCGACGAAGTCACGGTTGAACTTGTAACGCAGCCGGATAGGGAGACTCCTTCCAGGCAGGAAGAAAACCTGAACCAAATGGTCAGCGCCTTCGCAGGATCCCGCGTCGCGTTTTCGTGGAAGTTCGACCCTAGTCCAAATTTCCACGCCCGCAGCATTACAACGGATACCGGTTGGAAGATCACGATCGATCGCGGCTTGGACATCTTTCAGCGATTTGAAACTGGTCCATTTTCTCTAGAACAGGCAGTTCAAGAGGCCAGGTTGACAAGAGGAGCCGAGGTTACCTATCTGCAAGTATAGGAGGACTTTCTCCCCATTCTGAGTGCAGAGGATAAGCAGGAGTAGCTGAAGACGCTATTGCTTCCCTTCGCTCGGGCTCACCTTTGCGATCAGGCACCCGATGAAATACCACCGCTGACAACTTCAAGCCAGTCTTCGAAATCGTCAACGCTAAATTTATTTTTGGCGTAATTGCAGCCCAGATGGGTTATCTGGACGTTTTCGGTTCGATAGTCCACCTTCGTGCTGTCGATCCTGTCCGGGGAGGGCTGCAACAATCCGAGCACGGCTGGCATTGGGATTGGCCGTTGGCATAGGCCGCAGAACCCTTTCTGCTCTTCCCATTTTCGGAAAAGCATCTCCATCGTCTCAACTCGGGGATTTGCCTCACGAAGCGGGTTCCAGCGAGTTGATGCCGAATTGCTTGCTGCGGCCCGCTGTTCGATCAGAATTGCCCAGCGATAGACTTCCTGTTTAAGTTCCTTCGATGCGTCCAGAAGTCGCGCCCTAGCATCAGCTTTCAGGCCGGCAGCCTGTTTCTTGAGTGCTATCGAATTGACTTCAAGTCCACCGATCGCCTCGCACTCTTGAGCGTCGATCTGAACAAAGCCGCCGAAGTTGGCTGGGTTTCCTAGCTGACGGTACGCGCGCGGTGTGTACTCGTACGCAGCCGGAAAGCCTTCGAGCGTCCACGCTCGCGTGATCGCGAAGGCGTACATCCAGCGATCACCATGCTCCTTTTGAGACCAGGTCCAACTTTCCGGCGGGATGAGATCGCGCGTCTTGTACTCGGCTCTCAGATCCATCGATACCAGGGAGAGAAGCCGGCTCCTATGGGCCGGATCGGGCGTGTTGACCGGGTTGGTAGTGCCAACATAGATCACGAAGTCACGAGCCGGATCATAAATCCCTCGCATGCGCCGCCCTACCGACTGTTTGGAAAACGATACAGCTGGCCAGTCATCCGAGGCTGGTCCCCATTCGGATTTTAGGAAGAACTTGCTTTCCGGAGCGGCAACATCTTGAAGGAGCATGCCGCAATTATGGCAGACCGAGGGCAGGCAGTGAGAGGGTTCTGACTGCCAATTAACTGGGCCCCAAATTGCCCTGGTAGGCGGTGAGTGGGGCCAGCAGATGCGGGCCATTTCCTTGCAGCTTTGCCACTCGCCAGGCTTTCATATCTTCTGCCGGATATGTTCGAACGAGATCAATCGGAAGATGCGAGGGTTCGGCCGGTGCCAGCCATGGCTTATAGTCCTTCGGTTCGATGATGAGCGGGCAACGGTTGTGAAACGGCTCCAAAACTTCATTAGGGTCCGTCGTAATGATGCTGAAGCTTTCAACAATGATCTCGTTTTTGTCTTTGTCGTCGCCTTTCCATCTGTCCCAGATCCCTCCGAAGGCGAAGAGGCCATCATCCGCAAGCGAAACTGCCCATGGTTTGCTGAGCTTCCTCTTTTCCTCCTCCTTGGTCAGTGGCTCCCATTCGAAGAAAAAGTTAGCTGGGATGAGGCAACGACGGTGTTTCCATGGCTCTCGCCAGGCACCGCTGCTCTCAAGCTTGTCGGAGCGCGCATTGATGGAACTGAAACTTGCCTTTGGTGTCTTAGACCAGTAGGGCACGAGACCCCACTTCATGAGTGCCAAAACACGTTCGCCAGTGTCGCGATCGAGCCGCACGACTGGCTGAATGCTTTCCGGGGAAATGTTGTAGGACGGCGCGAGGCGGGTGCTGTTTATCTCGTAATACTCGTCATTGAACACATCGGTGTTGTGGGTATGGAACCACTCTGCGATCCGCTGCTTGTCCGCTCTCCGGCCGTAACGTCCGCACATGAACCGAGGCTACCACCTTACTGTCGGCCCACTCGATCCAAAATCATCCGCGCCAGGTTTACGCTGTCGGAGACCACGGCGGTGAGACGAGGAGAAGGGCGGCTAATATCCGGGTCGCGCGCGAGGCGAACGGCCGCTATGATCGCGGCGGCAATGACCAGTGTCGACTTCATTCGGGTCTGCTCTTGCATTTGCTCCGCCCAGGCCACCCGCTCGCGCGCAATGGCTCGCTTCATCTCGCCCATCAGTGCACCGCGGTTCGCACCGGTTTGGGACCAAGTTTGTACGAGAGATTTCCTCGGAAAATCTCGGATGGAAGGTAGTTCCTCTTCTCTCCGCAGAGCGGGCACTGTGCGGCAATCCACGAATCCGGCATGGTGCCTACCGGGGCTGGGATGTTCTCACCGCATTTCTTGCAGCGGATCGTGAAGTCGCAATTTCGAGTTTGCGGAAGGTTGAACACGAGTGCCAGTATAGGAGAACAAAAGGCGAAACTGCAATGTGGATTTCTTCGGAGTTGAACTCAGGGCAGATCGTTGAGATGTGTCGAGAGGGCGTAGGTTCACTTATTTCAATGGTTTATGGCGAGGCATGTTGATTCGCAGGCTGTGATGTGCCAGTATAGAGGCCAAAGAGATCGGGCGCTATGCGAATCGCCTCCCCCACCTTTCGCATTGCTACCGGTTTGCTGCTTGCCGTCCTCCTGAGTGCTGTCGGGTATGAAGTTTTCCGGCGGTCGAGTTTTTACGCTCCAGAGGCGCTGCTGAAGCAAGCCGATGAGATGTCGTGGCTCAACAGCTGGATTGAGGCAGAACCTCTTTACCGGCAAGCCGAGCAGGAATTCACTCGGAGGCATCAGCTCTCAAAGGCCCTCTACGCGCGTGTCAGCCAGATGCCGGCGCACAGCGAATCCTCCACTTCGATCCCAAGCCAAATTGCTCTGCTTCGACAGGATCTGGATCTCCCAGAAGCGAAGGATCCTGAAACACGTCTTCGCATCCTGACCATTCTTGGGATGTTCGAAGTGAACTACGACTCTGGAATGGCGCGCCAGACCTGGACGGAAGTAAAGGCACTCGCGGACCGACAACATCACTACCTGTTGTCCGCGCGCGCGATGGGAGAACAGGGTGTCGCAGCGTTCCTGCTTGGCGACATCGCAACCGCGAAAAAGTATGTAGTTAGAGCGTGGACGGTCGCCAAAGTCGCCGATCCAGGTGCACACATTCGATACGCGAGCCTTTACGGGGCGGGCCTGGTGGAAATGCATAAGTACCAAGAGGCTCTCGGACCGCTGGACGAAGCGATCAAGGTTGCCGGGAAGACTCGCGGGGCCGCGTACCCGACGATCGCTGTCAACGCAAAGATTGAT
>Ga0182015_10001405_pt1 | contig 31906 bp, 20 predicted proteins | sample 712P3MmetaG_FD_120478 | JGI IMG/M metagenome (GOLD analysis project Ga0182015, IMG submission 120478) | Permafrost microbial communities from Stordalen Mire, Sweden - 712P3M metaG | ecosystem: Environmental > Terrestrial > Soil > Wetlands > Permafrost | place: Sweden: Stordalen | collected... | reverse complement strand
GTTGGAGTTGGTGTTGGGGTTGGCGTTGGAGTTGGTGTTGGGGTTGGCGTTGGAGTTGGCGTTGGGGTTGGAGTTGGCGCAAGGACGAAATTGGCCGTCACATTTTCGGTCGCCGAATTCATCGTGATCGTGGTCGGGTTGGCTGTCGTGCTTGAAAGATCGGCGCTGCCGCTCCAACTCGAAAAGGCATAAGTGCTGCCCGGAGTCGCGAGAAGCGTCGCCACCGTTCCCGGCACATAATTCCCAGCCGTCATTCCTGAACTGTTCGTCGGATTGGCGGCCACCGTGCCACTGCTCGACGGATTCACGGAGGTAGTCAAGACGTAGCTCGGGCCTGGATTGATGGTGGTCGGGCTGGTTGCGGTCTGGGTCGCTGAGATGCCGCCACCGAAAACTTCCACCGAATTCGTCACGGAGTTCGTGCCTGTCGGGATGCTATAGCTAACGCTTACCGTCAGGGTAATCGTGTCACTCTCGCCCGAGGGCATGGCAGTTGTTCGCGTACAGGTAACAGTTCCGCTCGTGCACATCCAGTCCGAACCTGTTCCGCCGCCGCTATTGCCCGTCTCGCTCATGGAGACAGCCGTCATCCCGGATGGAAGAGTGTCGGCGAGGGTCAGCGTTCCCGCCGTAGAGCCGGGTCCGTTGTTTGAAACGGCTATCGTGTAAGGATCGGCCGTATCGCCTTGCGTGAAGCTGGACGCGGAATGAGTCGTGGTCAGCGCGAGCACCGGCGGCGGCCCCGTGGAATCAAGGTGTACCGCAAAAACTGAACACAAGGGATCGCCGTTCGAGTCCAGCCCGAGATTCAGCAGCCCATCGCCTATCCAGAACCACCATTGCCCGTCTTGCGAAGCAAAGCCGATGCCCTGGCCACAGGAAAAGTACGTGCTTTCGCCGGAGTTGTAGGTTTCGGCAAAGCGCACCACCGGCGTCGAGGAAGAGTACGGGGAGATTCCAAAAACCTCGTTTTGCAGGTAGTTCGGGGTCAGATAATTCGCGCAATACGACGGACTGCATGCGGTCTCAAACAGCACATAGTTGAGATCGTTTGTGTTTAAGTCCCAGGGAAAGGCGATATGCCACCCTCCCGGCCCACTCGTACCGCCGGGGAGAGTCACCAAAGGTGTAAAGTTCGCTATATTTGCATTGCTCAGTGGGCTAATTACGCGGTTGTTGGGAGTAGGAGCATTGGTGAAAGCCTCGTGCGTATAAGCAATCGCAGCGTGGCCTCCGGTGAGTTGACCAGCGGGTGGATTGAGGTCGCTGCTGGTCAGTACGTTGCCGGAGTTAATCTGCCAGTAGGCGGGATTTTCGCTGGTGTTTCCGTTCCAGCAGCCCCCCATGATGTTTTCCATCGTGCCATCCACACTGGAGAAAACATCATGGATGCCGTCGCCCGAGGCGTAGTACGGGTCGTAGCAGGTGCTCTCCGTGCCCGCCGGAGTCGCAGCGCTGCAATTGGAGGTGCACCAACTGTACCAGTTGCCGTAGGTGCTGGAGGTGCCGTTAGGCGCAAGGTCCAGCGTGGAGCAGCCGAGCGTGGGGCTATAGGCAAATGCGAGATGCGCGTCCCCTTGCTCAGTAACTCCCCATCCCGCTGAAAACATGAAGACTGAATCATTCACCGATACAGTAAGCGAGGAAAACCAATTCGGGGTTCCCGAGGGCGCGGCTGGACAGTTGGCGATGTTGAACGGGAAATAAGCATTGCTGGTGAGCGTCGAGGTCATCGGCGTCCCGGAGTTGATGGTCGCCTGCTCTAGCAGGCCGGTGCTGGGATTGACGTAGTAGTACACATTCTCGGACACGCGGCTGAAGCTGAATGCCGTAGCGCCCACGGCGAGCGAGGGGTTCTCCCCGCCGTTCGTTGCATTCTGCAATGCACCGTTGACGACGGAGGTTTGAAACATCCAGTTCGGCCCGCCTTCGCCCCGAATCAGTACATATTGGGCATGCAGCGACGTCATGAGGTCGATATCCCCGCCGGACACGGTTAAATTGCCGCTAGAGAACGCCGTGGACAGGTTGGTCGAGGTGCCGTACTGCACAACGTTCTGGTCGATGAACCGCGTGATGGGATCAAGGGTTGGATTGAGCGGAGAATAGACCACTGTGTTGTACAGCGTCGAGGCCGAGAAAGACGGCGTAAGAGTGCCAACAGGGGACGTGCTTCTGGTGGAGCACGGATAAATTGGGGGACCGCACTGGAAGACGGCGGCTACCGAAGTATTCGCAGTCAGGCTGAAGGTGCAAGTCGAACTGGAGCCGGTGCAGCCTCCGGTCCAGCCGTAGAAAGTCTGGCCCGCGCCCGGAGTTTCACTGAGCGTGACCGTGCCGGAAGCGAGGTTGGCCGAACATCCGGTCCCTTCGGTGACGGTACAGGAGATTCCCGCCGGACTGCTGGTGATCGTCCCGGTCCCAAAGATCAGAACGGTTAGATTCTCCTGTGCCATGGCTGGCAGGGCGCAGAGCAGCAGAAAGGGAAGTGACACGTATAGCAATCCGCCCCCGGTACGTAGCCTACGGGCGCGGTTCAACTGCGGCACATTGGAACCCACGTATATATACCGCTCTGTGAGGGAGGACAGAGGTGGTCAACTCGATATTTTACCCATTGGCCACAGTTGCAGAAATAACCGTCCGCTATCAATTCACTCAATTGGCACCTCTTCTTTGGTCTGAGGGCCGCTCAGTTACCAGTGCCTTCACGATGTTGCTGTATCCCGAACTCACGGCCTTCCCTGGAATGGTATCGTTCGCCGTGACGCATAGTAACAGGTCGCATGGCAATTCGCGTCTTTTCGCCCTGAATCGGCTGAATCGGGAGGCCGAAGCCTTCGCGTGGGACACGGCGGGCTGCTGCAAACGGTTGTGTCTTCAAAACCTCCGGGCCGTCGAACATGCTCTCAGACAAAGGCCCGGCATCGCCGGGCCTGATTCTGACGAAGAGTTTCTAGTAGTTAGCAGCCTGAACACTGGTGGGATCATGTTAACCCGTTTCTCGGCAGGCTACTGCTGCGGTCCGTTCACGAAATCGGATGACGCACGACGTCGACCAATAACTTCTCAAGTTCCTCAACTTCAGTTCGGATTCCGCGGCGCGATCGCCACCATCGGTCGGGATCGAACCCCGAGTAGCGCGCGGAACGAGCCATCACTCTCGTCCGGTGGCCCTTCATGGAACGATGAAGCACTCGGCGGATACGTCGTGAGTGATCCGAAGTGCTCACCACCACGACTGAGCGGAACCCGTGTTGGTCGCACCACTCGGCAAGCGCTGGACCTTCGTCCTCGCTTCCGGCGACATATGTCGGGATGAGGTCGACGGTTTCGACACCAAGCACCCTGAGGTTTCGAACGGATCGTGCGGCCGCGTTTTCGTAAGGGACTCCGCGCCGGATGAACTCACGTTCCACCATGGTGTCCGGAGGTTCGCCGAAAATTGCGACTCGCGTGGCCACACCGCTATGAACAAGGTCGGCGGCTTCGAGTACCCCGGCGCCGTCGGCCTCGACCGTCACGACGATGACGTTGGCAGGTTCGACGCGGTCATTGACAACGAGCGCCCATCCAGCCGCCCGCAGAATCGGTCGTCGAACGGCAAATATAGCAGTGCTGGCAACGCCCAACAACACGACTACCAACACAATTCCGCCTATAGCCGCCGACGAGCAATCATGTTCTGCATGAGATCGGATGGCAGAACGCCATTGGTAGTGCAGTCGCCGCCTCTTGCCCCTTCCCCTAAAATGACTTGCATTACATCGATGCCATCGGTGAACTGGATGGCATCCACTGTGTTCTGGAATGGAAGACTACCTCCGCGCGATATCCAGAAGAACCGGCACGCATTTCCGCACTAGATCCGCAGCTTATCTGCTATTCCTGGATGACGCGCATCGATGAAGTCGCCGAAGTGGTTTTCGTGCGCAAGCGGCCAGACTCGATCCGCCGGACCGTGTCATCGACCAGGGTGGCGAATTCCTGGCGCCGCTCGGCAGAAATGTTGGTCCGGAGGGGTTGAACTTCAACCACAGCACCGACCAGAAAGAGGAACGAGGCGGCATGACTCCATTTGATGCTTTCGCCGAGATACGACCGCGCGAAGATGACGAACACGCAAAGCGTGATGACCTCTTGGATGACTTTCAACTGGAACGCTGTGAATTCACCATAGCCGATGCGATTCGCGGGGACTTGAAAACAATATTCAGCGAACGCGATTAGCCAGCTGACCAAGATTACTGTCAGAAGCGGAGCTTTGCGGTATTTCAGGTGACCGTACCACGCAATCGTCATGAAGATATTCGAGCAAATCAGAAGGAGAATCGTTTTCATGGCGCTCGATCCTACCACGGGCGGAACACTGAAGTTCGTCAGCGTAACGCCTATCTGGTCGGTAAGGGTGCCTGAAGGAGTCAGCCTTGGATTTCATTCGTTCCGTGTCATACGCAATGGATCCCGCGAAGGCCGCAATGTGCAGCAATGAACCTCTTACTTACCTGTTCCATCCTCGTGGCGGGGTGGTTCTTGCCCTTGGATGCTCTTTGGCTCGCAAACTCCATAGCCTCCGCATCCTCGCCGTTGCAAATACGAACAGCGGCAATTTTTTGAGCGGGCAGCCCGCCAACTGTCCACGGAACGGTACATCTACTTGGATTGCACTTCGATGGCCTCCGGGAGGTTGATGCGGCCCTTCTGATTGCCGACTTCAATGGTCTGTCCACCCTTCAAGTAGGCTGTAAGCACATTGGGCCGGGACCAATCCAGGTCCCACCCCTTCTCGATAGCCACGACGGTATAGGAGCCAGAAACTACATTTCGCAAGCTGAAAGAGCCGTCCAGATCAGTTTGGTCTCGCCGGATCAGATCACGGTTTACCTCCTGATCTTTCGGGACTAGAACGACCATCGCGCCCGCGACTGCCTTCCCCGCCCGCTTCACCGTTCCTAGCACCTCCACACTGCCACCTGCCAGGGTAAGCGAAAGCGCAATGGAAGAGCCCGCCGTTACAGTCAATGTGTGGCCCGAGACTGCGCCCCCCTCCGCCGAAATGCGTGCGACGGCGTAGGGCTTCTCAGCCCCCCCCACCAGGACTTCATATCGGCCAGCGGCAATTTGCTGCAGCTCCGCTTCTCCCTTTGGGCTGAGCGGTTGCCAGACTGCAGGCACTCGATTTCCTGAACGCAACCCAACCGCAAGTCCCTGTGGAAGCACAGACTCTCCGGGTAGGTGCACCGACACTTTGACGCTGGTCAGGATCTCAGCGCTGGATGTGTCGATCTCCTGTCCGTCTTTACTGAGATCGATTCCGTTCATCTGAAGGGCTGGCGCTCCTCCGCCCGCGCGGACGCTGTACCTGCCCGCGGGGATTCCCGTAACTTCCAGGACCCCCGGCGACACCATGTGTTCACCGCCGTTCTGCACAGAGGTTGCGCCGTCAAAGGCGGATTGTTGAAGTTGCGGATGAGTCATTCCATGAACAAGGAGACGCAGAGCCGGCACCGGAATCAAATGAATATCCACCTGCACGCGGTCACCACCTCGGACGGGAATCGGCATTGCGCCGTCCGCCTCAGTTACGTCCGGGTAGTACGTGACGGGATAGGCCACGTCCAGAGATCGATCGACTGATGCAGTGGCCTGCCTCTCGGTCTCCAAACTAGGATAAACTGCGTACCACGGTTTCCCGCTCGCCGACAAAAAGTAGGTGCCCGGCGTCACCGGCGTAACCTCGTACGTCCCCTGGTCATCGGTCTGGGCGCTGCGAACCTGATGGATCTGGTCCATCCCTCCGCTGTGATCGTCGTAATACAGCGCCACCATGGCGCGGCGAACCGGCTCCCCAAAGTCATCCAGGACCCTGCCAGTGATCACTGCTTCAGGCGCGAGTTGCAGTACCAGGGTTTCGGTGTCGACACCGGCGCCCGTCACAATCGCGGTAGAAAGCTGGTCATGCTCATCGTACGCGGCGGAAATGAATCCGCGCTTCGCTCCCAACAGCGAGTACTTTCCGGCAGGCAGTTCGGCAAACTGAAACTTGCCATCCTCAGAAGTAACCATGGACTGAAGCTTTTGCGAATCCTTCTCGTTCTTCAAAGATACTCGTGCGCGGCCGAGAGGATGCCCATCCACGATGCTTACCACGGTCCCAGCGATTCTGTAGCCTCCATCCGCTTGGGAAGCATTTCGAACCTGCCCCGCGGCCAATGCTTTTGCCTCGAGCAGACAGAGAGCAACCATCAACAAGGACGAGCGTATTGAGCTTGGACGAGCCTTCATGGTTAGTCACTACTGGAAGTGATTTGCAACTGTACGTTCTCTTGCTGGCCGGCGGCCAAATGGACAATCTGGCCCGTCGTTTCGTAAGCCCGCATACCCTCGGGATCACGATATGGCAGCAGTTGAGGATTTTTGAAAGCCATTACACGGTAAGAGCCCGGCGCCATCTTCGCCGAATTGAACTTTCCGTCGGTAGATACCGAAAGCTGCTGAAATTGTCCTGGGCTGTCCGGCAAAGGAACGCAATAGACGTAGGCAGGGCTCGTCGAAGCTCCTGGACTAGCCGGGCTCGCCGGGCCCGTGGCGGTCGCTAAGATGCCACTCACCCCTGCTACCGTGCCCGCAACCTGTGCACTGTCGTCGCGCATCGTGATTTCTACCGGCGTCACCCCCGACCCGATTACCAACGGCTCATGGAGCAAATCAACCCCACCCGTAGTCGCCGCCGCCACATAACCGCGAGACGACCTCACTCGTACCCAATATCGCCCCGGCGCTAGATCCTCAATCACCAATGAATCATCGTTGGGTCCCCTAGTCTGACGAAGCGACCCGCCCCTCTGCGGTCCGAAGTCATCGGCAGCCTCAGCTCTAACTTCCAGATAGGCTCGCGGCCCGCGCGAAGAACCTGTGGGGGTAGCATCCGTCGAGGTAAATTCTTCCTTAACATTCACAGTGATTGAACCGTCGCGCGTAAGGGCCATGCTCGATCCCTCAACCGGCGCGTCAGCGACTGCAATGTTCACCGCCCCGGTGGCCCCAGGCGTCGTCGCCTCCACCAGATAATTTCCATTCGGCAACAGTCCCTCAATCCTCTGTTTAGCCATGTTGTAGCCGAGCGAATACCCTGGTCCCCGGTGTCCCTGCACGGATACAGTCACGTTGATTCCAGGGTTCGGTCCCTCATTTGCAACCGGAATTCTTACCCCGTAATAAGCCTGGCGGACAATTGAAAGGTCTGCCTGGAACGTCTGTCCGGCTGCAAGCGGAATGGTGCCTGCCGCGGCGAAATCCGTCACCCCCGGGTAATAGACCGGCGCAAACCCATAGGGTTGCCCGTCGGGAACAGTGATCACTGGATCGTTGTCCATCATCTCGTGGGTCGCCAGCTTGTAAACCCCGGGCAGAAGTTCGGCAAAGCGGAACTCGCCGTTTGAGTTCGCTCGCGCCAGGGGCCCAGGCATCCATCGGAGGACGCCTTCCTGCACCTCTCTGGAAAAGAGCTGCACACCAATGCCAACAGCCGCGTCGCCAGCAGAAACAAGGACTCGCCCCCTTATCACCGCTTCGGGAATGAGAGAAATCGTGATCTCACTACCCGGAGATGCCAAAACCTGCCTTCTCTCATTCGGATCATCCAGGAACCCTGGCTTGCGAGCCATCAGCCGAAAACGACCGCCCGGGCCTTCAATTAGCCGCAGTGGGTGAGGCTGGCCTTCCAGGGCCCCACTTCTGCTTTCTGTGCCGGCCTTGGGCAGCATGAACTCAAAACGCCCCTCACTATCGGTCAGCATCGCCAAGCGATCCCCCGAAGAATAGACGAGAGCCCGAGCAATGGGCTCGTGGGTCACGCTGTTGATCACCGTTCCGTGAAGAGTACTCTGTCCGTTGTCAGGTTGCAGGCCCTGCCCCGAAGCTTGCTGTGCGCAGATGAACCCAACCGCGAAAAGGACAACGAGACTTGTCGCATAAATGCAGTTTCGCTGAAGTCCGCGCTGGAGCGAGGAACCGTCGGCCCTGCGCATGAAAATCGCTCCCACCTATCGCTCCTCCCAGGATGGTCGAGCCTACGGTGACGACCCGTTAGGGATCAATTTGACTTGTTCTTTCTATACGTCGTCAATCACCAGGGTCGCTGGTTCGGCACCCAGCCCCGGCGCCGACCGGCTCCGGCGCCGGCCCATCCTCAGAGGGGAGCGATGCCAGTCCAGCCTGGATTGGCGGTGAGAGGCCATCGACCGCCCAAGGGGAACGGTGAGGTCGACGACCCAAGGAACCCCTTGCAGCCCAAGGGGCACCGGCTACGGTTGGTGGGACTGATGATTTTCTTGCGACAGTCCTTGACGCAGTCTTCGCCCTCACTGCAACACGTTCCGGCGCAGACAACCCCAGATTCGCAGCAAACGCTCTTCGAACAGACCGCTTTTGACGAGGTACAGCACTTTCCGCCACAACAAATCAGCCCCTCGCTGCAGCACTTTCCAGCACAACAAGTCTGCCCCTTGCTGTAGCAGGTTCCGGAACAACAAGTCTGCCCCGCCTCGCAGCACTTGTCTTGGCAGACGGTTGTGCCTTTGGGACAGGTCCATGCGGGAGTCGCCTGACCGAGCGCAGCAGGCCAAGCCAAGAGCCGCCAGCATCGCACCTCCAAGCGCTGCGCCGACCGTGCCCAGCATTTCGCGCCGCGAAACCGGACTAGCGATCGCTCGCGATTACATCATCGAATCGCGAACTCACTGTATTCTCCCCTCTGTTCTGACCTCGCCGCGTCACCGGCGAGGGCCAATATCGCGTCTTTTCCGACTGCCACGTCCTTGGCAATCAGTCCGTTCTCCGCAATCAGAAACGCCACGGGAGTGGCGAAAATTCCGTACTCCTTCGAGAGCTTCCACTTGTCCTGCAGTACCACGGGGAACTGAAACCCGAATCGCTCTGCCTTACTACGGTTCTCCTCTTTGCTGCCACGCCCCGCCAGAATGACGGCAAGGCCATTGCTTCGATGCTCCTGATGCAAGCGGACCAGATGAGGGGCGAGTTCGTCGCAAGGTCCACAGTTCGGGTCGCTGAATACAAGCAGCACGCGCTGGCCGCGGTAATCATCCAGCGAAACCGTGTGCCCCTGTAAGTCCGGCAAACGAAATTCTGGTGCTCGCGTGCCCGGCTTCAGGCCGTTTCGTTCGATATGGCTTTCGGCCAGCGATCGTTCGCTCGCCAAACGACGGCGTTCCTGCTGGGGTTCGATGGGTTCCACCGCAGAACTGGCGATCCGCCGGGCCAGCGCAAGGACTTCATCCGCTCCGCTCGCGAACGGCGCCGCCACTTGCGCCTGCTCATCCACGAAGTAGGCGACCGGCGTGCCTTGGTGTTCAAAAGGCTTCGGGACTTGCTGGTTCTTCAGCATGAGAATCCGTGCCTTCAGTCTGTGGGCGGCAGCTTGCTCAAGGTTGAACGACTCGTCGCCGGAGGCAAGAAGCACGATCTGGGCGTTTTGCTTCTCGAAGGCGGTCTCGAGGCGAGCCAGATCCTTCGCGATCGCCTCACAAAACCCGCATTCGAAATTCCACTGGATGAGCAGAAGGCGTTTGCCCCGGAAGTCCGCGAGCGCGCGGGTTTTGCCTGACAGATCGGGAAATTCAAAGCCGGGAAAGACCGTTCCGGCAGGAAGTCCTTCGAAATGAGCGTGTTCACTCGGAGCATCGGAGTCCCGATCAAGTGTCAGCGCGCTGCGCTCCAGGGCGTCCAGACGCAGCAGGATGCGCCCCTGCTGCTTCACCAAATGGTAGAAGCCCACCCAGATGCTGAGCAGGATCAACAAGAGGAGAAGTGTGATCATAATTTAATTACTCCTGGGCGATCGGGTTCGATCTGCGGCGAGCTCGCGAAAAGTGTCCTTCCGGAGATCGTCGATTTGGAGAGCAGTGACTGTTTTCGGGATTGGAAAGGAAGCCGCCTCGCTCCCAGTCCTTCGGGGTTCCTAGTCTTGAGCTCGTGTCAGAAGTGACGTCACAGCTTCGCTCAGTGACGCACACGAGCCCGTGAAAAATCGCTGCAGATGCGCGCTCCGCACGGCTGAAGGCTGTCATTGTGGCCTATCCTTTTCTTCGTGTCAAGGTCAAAAGTCCAGGTCAAAAGCCATTTGTGGGAACGCTGTGCAGGCGGAGCGGGGCGAATCAATCTTCCTTTAATCTTCCTTTAATCTGCCTTTATTCGCCCATCCTTCTCGCCGCGATTTGACCGAAGAATAAAGAAGAATGAAGAATAATAAGGATAGTAAAGGATACGTCGGCTAATTCGGGTTTCTAATGCGGATGCACCAACGCCGTCTGCCGGACCCATGCGCGTGGCTGCTGTCCATTCTCGGACACCCACGTCCAGTTTCGAATAGAGATACGGTTCTTCCAGTCAAAGATATCGGTAGTATCCACCATGTTTCTAAGTACTTACGGTTGCGTGGAAGATGGCATCGCAGGTGCGCTTATTCAATCGAAATGGACATTGCTCGACCCGAGTTCAAGGTTCAGAAACGGCGCCGTCAGACCGTTGTTGCGGCAGTGGCCATCCTGGCCCTGGCAGGGGTCTCAATTGCAGTTTCGCGGCTGAAGCCCGCAGCGCCGACGGTGGAGCGCGGAACCGTGTGGACCGACACGGTCAAACGCGGTCCGATGCTGCGCCAAGTGCGGGGGCTGGGGACACTGGTGCCGAGCCAGGAAGCGGTCCGTCAGATTCCGGCGGAAACCGAAGCCACGGTGGTTCGCATTCATTTGCTGCCCGGCTCGCAGGTGACGGCGGGCACGATTCTGCTCGAAATGAGCAATCCGCAGACCGAGCAAGCCGCGGTGGACGCGCAGCTTCAACAGAAGGCAGCCGAAGCCGAATATCAGAGTCTTCGGGTGAAGCTCGAAAGCGATCTAATGAACCAGAAAGCCGGCGCCGCTACCGTGCATGCCGACGACTCCCAGGCACAGCGGCAGGCTAACACCGACAAGGCGCTGTACGAACTGGGAGTCATCTCGGGCTTGGCCTACAAGTCTTCGAAGGACAAGGCGGACGAACTTACCACGAGAAACGACCTCGAAACGCAGCGGCTCACCGCCAATCAACGGGCGATCGAGTCGCAGATGGCGCAACAGCAAGCGAAGGTCGATGAGATGCAGACCTTGGCGCAGCTCAAACAAAAGCAACTGGACGCGTTGAAAGTGCGAGCGGGCATCGACGGCGTGCTGGTGGATCTCCCGTTGCAAGTCGGCCAGCACGTGCTGCCGGGAACCATGCTGGCGAAGGTGGTGGAACCCGATCACTTGATGGCCACACTGAAGGTTGCCGAAACGCAAGCGCGCGACGTGCAGATTGGCGAACCGGCGTCGGTCGACACGCACAACGGCCTGATTGCAGGTACGGTAATGCGCGTCGATCCGGCGGTGCAAAACGGAACCGTGACGGTCGACGTCAAACTCACCGGGGAGCTGCCGAAGGGCGCGCGGCCTGACCTCAGTGTGGACGGAACCATCAATCTGGAACGATTGGACAACGTGCTCTATGTCGGTCGTCCAGCATTCGGGCAGGAGAACAGCACGATCAGTTTGTTCAAACTGGGCCCGGACGGGCAGGGCGCTTTGCGCGTGCCGGTAAAGGTAGGACGAGCCTCCGTAAATTCGATTCAGGTAATAGAAGGGCTACATGAAGGAGACACTGTCATCTTGTCCGACATGTCTCGCTGGGACAACACCGATCGTATCCGGCTTGAGTAGCGGGATTAAGCAACGAATTCAAAGCGAGGGAGTCAGCGATGACCGAACCAGGGCAGGCACTCATTCAGATTCAGGACTTGACCAAAATCTTCTACACCGACGAAATCGAGACCCACGCACTCTCCGGCATTCATCTGTCGATCGATAAAGGAGAGTACGTAGCCATGTCGGGACCGTCGGGCTGCGGCAAGTCGACGCTGCTGTCGATCATCGGTCTGCTGGATACGCCGACCGCCGGACGCTATTCGCTGAACGGGAAGACGGTCGAGAACCTGAACTTCGCGGAGCGGTCGCGCATCCGCAATCAGGAGATTGGTTTCATCTTCCAGAGTTTCAACCTGATTGGGGATTTGACGGTGTACGAGAATGTCGAACTGCCGCTGACCTACCGTCAAAGAATGCCGGCCGCCGATCGCAAGGCGCGGGTGATGGAAGCTCTGGAGCGAGTCGGCATGGCGCACCGCATCCGGCATTATCCGTCGCAACTTTCGGGAGGCCAGCAGCAACGCGTCGCGGTGGCGAGAGCGCTGGGCGGAAAACCGTCCATCCTGCTCGCCGATGAGCCCACGGGAAATCTCGATTCCCGCAACGGCGAAGCGGTGATGGAACTGTTGCAGAACCTGCATCGCGAAGGAGCCACGATCTGCATGGTGACGCACGATCCGCGCTTCGCCAAGCACGCGCAGCGCGAAGTGCACTTGTTCGACGGCAAGGTGGTGGCCGAGGAGGAATTGAAGAAGCTCCTGCAGGAGACCAGTGCATGAGTGGGTTGCTGCAGGATTTTCGTTATGCACTGCGGCAATTGCGCAAGAGCCCTGGCTTCACCGTGGTTGTGCTGATCACGCTGACGCTGGGGATCGGCGCGACGACGGCGATCTTCAGCGTCGTCTACGGAGTGTTGTTGCGTCCGCTGCCATATTTCGGCGCCGACCGAATCATGGCGATCTCCGAAGTGAACTCCCAGGGCGGGCGCTCGCACCTGGCGGATCCGAACTTTGACGACTTCCGCGATCAAAACCATAGCTTTCAATCCATCGCGAAATACACGGCCGAACCTGTTTCGGTTTCTGGAGCATCACAGCCGACGCGCACCGTAGTGGCAGCGGTAACGCCGCAGTTTCTCACAGTATTCGGTGTTGAGCCGATCCTTGGCCGGGATTTTACGGCGAGTGATGACAAGAAAGGTGCCGGACCTGCCGCGCTCGTGAGCTACGGTTACTGGAGCGAATACCTGGATTCGCACCAGGATCTTTCCCAAGCGCATCTGAAAATTAACAACGCGATCTATTCCGTGATTGGCGTGCTCCCTTCGGCATTTCGCTTTCCGAATGACGTGGACGTCTGGATTGCTGCCGATACAGGTGGCGAGAGTTTGAGCCGCACTTCGCACAACTATTCTGGCGTCGGCCGCTTGAAAACCGGCATAAGTGTCGATCAGGCGCGAGCCGATATCAGCGCAATTGCCCGAAGAATCTACCAGACATCGAATGAGAAGACCGACTATTTACTCAGGGATGGAGCAGTCGTTCCGCTGCAGGATTCCATTACCGGCGCTGTGCGATCGCCGCTGCTGATTCTGCTGGGCACGGTGGGACTCTTGTTACTCGTAGCTTGCGCGAACGTTGCGAACTTGCTCCTGGCACAGGCGTCGGTGCGCGAGCGCGAGCTCTCGATTCGCAGCGCGCTCGGCGCAGCGCGAGGCCGCCTGGTGCGTCAATTTTTGACCGAAGCATTGTTGCTCTCGCTGATCGGCGGAGTTCTGGGAGTGCTCGCCGCGCTATCGGGCGTTGCCGGATTGGTGGCCCTGGCTCCGAATTATTTGCCGCGGCTCGAGAGCGTTTCCGTAAGCATGCCCGTGCTGCTCTTCGCGTTCTTGCTCTCCACTGCGGTCGCCGCCGGGCTCGGCGCGTTTACGGCTGCGCGAGCCACGCGAGGCAACTTGAGGAAGGGCCTTGAGGAAGGCGGACGTGCGCAGGCCGGTTCGCTTGGCGGCCAGCGCGTGGGGCGAGCGATTGTCGCCGCGCAGATTGCCATCACGTTAGTGCTGGTGATCGGCGCGGGTTTGCTGGGACGCAGCTTAATGAAAGTCCTCGAGGTGAATCCAGGATTCCGAGTGGACAAGATCATAGCAATGGACGTCTCGCTGCCGTGGGCAGACGATCCCAATCTACCGATGTCGGAAGATCCCAAAGGAAAGTTGGCCCAGGGAATTTTCTTTTCCAACCTGATTGACCGGCTCAAACAAATCCCCGGCGTGCGCAATGTGGGAGCTGCCAGCGCGCTGCCCATGACTGGCGGATTGCCCGATGGAATGTTTTTGTCGGTAACCCAGAGTGAAGCTCCCAAAACGATGGAGGGCCTGGCTGCACTGTGGAATCAAAAGGAACGGATGGGCAATGCGGATTTTTGTGTCGCGACCGAGGGATATTTCCAGGTGCTAGGAATTCCGCTGATTGGCGGACGGATGTTCGACGAGCGGGACGGCGCGAACGCGCCGCATGTGGCGCTGATCAGCGAGTCCCTGGCGCACGACCGCTGGCCCAACCAGGACCCGATCGGACGCACCATTGAATTTGGAAACATGGATGGCGATATACGCCTGTTGACGATCATAGGAATCGTGGGCGACACGCGGGAATATGGCCTCGACCAGCCGCCGCGACCGACAGTCTATGTAAATCTATTCCAGCGCCCGCGTGCGTTTATGACGGTGACGATGCTGAGCGATGCCGACACGCGCTCGCTAACCTCGGCCGCGAGCGGAATTTTGCACGACCTCAATCCGGAAATTCCGACGAGCTTTCAGACATTTCAGCAAGTATATTCTGCGTCGCTCGGTTCACGAAAGTTCAACCTGATGCTAATCGGATCCTTCGGAGTCACTGCGCTGCTGCTGGCGACCGCCGGAGTGTTTGGCGTAGTGGCGTATTCGGTGAGCCGGCGTACGCGCGAATTCGGCGTGCGGGTCGCGCTTGGGGCCACCTCGGGGGACGTGCTGCGCATGGTTCTGGGGCAGGGAATGGGCACGATCTTGATCGGCGTGGCGATTGGAATCGTGGGTTCGTTGGCGCTAACGCGGATGGTGTCGTCATTGCTGTTCGGCGTCACGGCAACAGATCCGGTCACATTCGTGGGACTGACGCTTTTGTTGGCCTCAGTGGCGCTCGCGGCTTGTTACATTCCGGCGAGGCGCGCGACGAAAGTGGATCCGATGGTGGCGTTGCGCTGTGAGTGAGGTAGCGATGACGGGACTATTCCAGGACCTCCGTTATGCAATACGCCAGCTTCGCAAGAGTCCGGGCTTCACCGTGGTCGCCGTGGTGACGCTGGCACTGGGCATCGGGGCAAATACGGCGATTTTCAGCGTTGCCAACGGCGTCCTTATACGCGACCTGCCCTTCCAAGACCCTCAGCGGCTGGCGCTACTTTGGAGCGTCGGACGCGATGACAACCGCGACCAGCTTTCATTCACGGATGTCGATGATTACCGCTCCCAGAATCACGTCTTCGAGAATGTTGTCGCGTTTGGAAACTGGAGCGCCACCTTTACCGGAGCGGACACTCCAGCCCGTATTCCGGGGATGCAGGTCAGCGACGGTTACTTGTCTCTTATGCGTGTGAAGCCCTTGCTGGGCCGTGATTTCCTTCCCGAGGAGCAGATCGAGGGTAAGGACCAGGTCATCCTTCTGACGTATGGCTTGTGGCAGGACCGGTTCGCGGGTGATCCCCAGATCGTTGGAAAGCAACTTAGCGTGAACGGCAAGCCGTACACCGTCGTAGGTGTCACGCCGAAAGACCTTCCCATGCTACCGGTCACACTGGTCGATGGTCCCGCCCAGTTTTACCGGCCCGCCGCAGAAAAACACGACGACAGGGAACGACTGTCGCGGCACCTGCGCGCGATTGCCCGCCTCAAGCCGGGAGTTTCTGTCGAGCAGGCACAGGCAGATTTAGAAGTCATCCATCGCGGCCTGGCCAAGCAATTCCCCAATGAATATTCGACCACCGGAGTGCGCGTCGTAAAGCTGCGGGACGATATTGCCTCTGGGCTGCGGCCGGCGTTGCTGGTGCTGTTAGGAGCCATCGGCTTTCTGCTTCTGATCGCCTGCGCCAACGTTTCCAACTTGCTGCTGGCGCGTGCCCTTGCCCGGCAGAAAGAGATTGCCATCCGCTCGGCGTTGGGCGCGAACCGGGCGCGCCTGGTTCGGCAGGTTCTGACCGAGAGCGTTTTGCTTGCATTGTGTGGCGGCGCGGCCGGGATCCTGCTGGCGTTCTGGGGCACAAATGTCATCCTGGCCATCGGCAGGAAGGCGATCCCTCAGCTCGCGGCCGTATCTTTGGATGGTCGTGAACTCGCATTTACCGCCAGCTTGAGTCTGGCAACAGGTTTGTTGTTCGGGCTGTTTCCCGCCCTGCGGGTTTCGGCCATCACTCTCAGCGACTCGCTGAAGGAAGGCGCGCGCAACATCAGCGCGTCTCATGACACGTTTCGCAAAGCGCTGGCCGCTAGTGAAATCGCACTGAGTCTCGTGTTGCTGGCTGGTGCGGGATTGCTCGTGCGCAGCTTCAGCAAACTGTACGGCATCGATCCCGGGTTCCGCTCCGATCATCTCCTCACCATGGACATCGGCCTACCCTCCGCCAAATATCCAGAGGGAACTGACAAACCGCTGGCCTTCTATCGAGACCTGCTGGGCCGCATCAGCGCCCTTCCCGGTGTTGAGCGCGCAGGCGCAGTGAACGTGCTGCCGCTGGGGGCGAATTTTGATACAGCCGGCACTGAGCCGGAAGGATTCGTACACGGGCCGGGCGAAATGCCTTACCCCGAACGTTACATCGTGACCCCCGGCTACCTCGCGGCCGTGGGGATTCGCCTGGTTCGGGGCCGGCTTTTGACGGAGGCAGATCACGAGAACGCACCGCTTGTGGTTTTGATCTCAAACACTGCGGCCGAGCGCTGGTGGCCCCATCAAGACCCAATCGGGCGACGCGTAAAGGTTCCCGGATTCGATTATCAGCCGCAGCCCTGGCGAACCGTAGTTGGGGTCGTACAAGACGTGAAACAGGCTGGCCTGGATGCGCCTCCCACGATGCAGATTTATCTGCCGCATGCGCAGTACAGAAATGGATACCTCACGTTGGTAGTGCGCACCAAGTCAGACCCACTGGCCCTGGCCGCGGAGGTGCGGCGGCAAGTGACCGAGGCCGATCCGGAACAGGCGGTTTCAAACATCGCCAGCATGGACCAAGTGCTTTTCGACTCGATCGCCTCACGGCGATTCTCGGCAACTCTTCTGGGCACTCTGGCTGGCTTGGGATTGCTGTTGGCATCCGTGGGAGTGTACGGAGTCATTTCCTACGGCGTCTCCCAACGAACCCGCGAGATTGGAATTCGCATGGCCCTCGGAGCCGCCCGAGGAGATGTTTTGTCACTGGTTGTGGGGGAGGGAATGAAGCTGCTACTGCTGGGAGTCGGGGCAGGCGCCATCTCTTCGTTGCTGCTGACTCCAGTCTTGTCCGGCCTGCTGTTTGGGGTAAGTCCACGCGATCCGGTCGCATTCGCCGCGAGCGCAGTATTTCTCGCCGCGGTGGCTCTTTTGGCGTGCTACGTTCCCGCTCGGCGTGCTTCCCGGATCGATCCGATGGTGGCGTTGCGTTATGAGTAAGAGCGAGAAACCGATATGAGCGGGCTATTTCACGATCTTCGCTACGCTCTGCGGCAACTGCGCCTGAGCCCGGGTTTCGCGGCAGTGGCCGTGCTGACTCTGGCGCTCGGCATCGGTGCAACCACCGCGATGTTCAGTCTGGTCGATCGCATCCTGTTCCGTAGCTTGCCCTACCCGCAGGACCACGAACTGGTTTCCGTCGGCGTCATTGCGCCGATCATCGACGGTGAGTTTCTGTTTGCCGCTAACTATCTCGGGTGGAGAGACCATCAGACCCCGTTCGCTGATTTCACTTCGTCGACCGGTGTCAGTGATTGCGACCTTACCGACGAGGCTCCCGTGCGCGTTACATGCGCCTCGGTGGCGTCGACATTCCTGCCGACGTTCGGCATTCAGCCGCTGTTGGGCCGGAATTTTACCCGGGAAGAGGACCAGCCAAACGCGCCGCCGGTGGCGCTCCTGACCTATGGACTCTGGCAAAGCCGATTCGGCGGAGATCGCAACGTGGTGGACCGCACGATTTCACTGAACGGCAAGACGGCGCGGATCCTGGGAGTTTTGCCGCGTGATTTCGAATTCCCCACACTTGCGCGCACCAGCATACTGGTGCCGGAAGCGCTCGACGAATCCATTGTGCAACGGAACCAGTTGGGCACGGTCGTGCGAGTATTCGGGCGGATGAAACCAGGGATCGGCGTTGACCAGGCCAAGGCGGAGCTCGAACCGCTTTTCCGCGCCTTTGTTGAGTCGGCGCCGCCGCCGTTCCGAAAAGTGCTTCGTCTCGAAGTACGTTCGATCCGGGACCTCCAGGTCCATGACTCTCGCCGGGCCGCGTGGCTGCTGCTCGCATCGGCCCTCGCAGTGCTTCTGATCGCCTGTGCCAACGCGATGAATATCCATTTAGCTCGCAGCGTCGGAAGGCGGCACGAGTTGGCCATCCGCTCCGCTCTCGGCGCAGACCGGGTTCGTCTGTTCCGGCAGAGGTTCACGGAGAGCATATTGCTCGCCCTGATGGCAGGGGCTGCCGGTACAGGACTGGCTTGGTTTATCGTCCGGGTGTTCGTTGTGCTTGCGCCCGCGGGAATTCCGCGCTTGTCCGACGCGACGGTAGACGGAAGGGTACTGCTATTCGCAATCATCGTGTCTCTGGCTTCGGGAATAGTTTTCGGAACTGTACCTGCGCTCGAGAAGCCGACGAGACAGATGCTGGTCGTCACGGCCACGGCGGGTGTCGAACGCGCGCGACTGCGGCAAATGCTCCTTGCGGCCCAAGTGTGGATGGCTGTTGTACTGCTGTCGAGCGCCTTGTTATTCGTGCGCAGTCTGCGCAATCTGGAAACCAAACCTCTGGGCATGAACACGGAAAACATTGTCACGGCGCAGATCACGTTGGGGCAGCAAAAATATTCCGGGGCTCGGGAGCGCCTTGCGTTCTTTGAGGAACTGGAACGGAAACTGAAGGAGCTTCCCGGGACTAGCTCCGTGGCTTTAAGCGACTCACTTCCACCCAGTGCGACGGCTCGCACCGTGCCATTGGTGGCATTGCAGGCCGAGGGACGCCCGCCTCTGGGACCGGAGCAGGGCATCGGCGGAGTCGTGGGATGGAGAGCGGTTACGCCGGATTATTTTTCGGTTCTGGGCATTCCACTGCTGTGCGGACGCAGCTTTGAGGACGCGGACCGCAAGCCCGGTTCTTACGCGGTCATCCTCAATGAAGCTCTGGCACAGCGGCTTTTCCTCGGCGAGGATCCGCTGGGCAGGATTATCCGTTTTCCCCAGGGGGAAGGCAGGGCGGGTGTCGCGCACACGGTAATCGGCGTGACCGGCGACACCCAAAATCAGGGCCTCGGGGGCCGCGTCGGTCCCGAGTACTACATGGTCCGCCGGCATGGAGAGGACGACGCTATCTTTCAATATCCCGATTCTCAGCACATCAGCATTGTGGTTCGAACCGCAATTGGGGCACAAGCCGAAGCCGAGCAATTGCGCAACACCGTCAAGACGCTTGACCCTACGCTGCCGGTGGATGCGGATACTCTGCGCCAGAGTGTCGCCAAACTCGCGGAGCGTCCACGCTTCAGCGCGGCCTTGCTTTCTCTATTTGCCATCGTTGGCCTGCTCGTGACGGCACTCGGCATTTACGGCGTCGTCTCACTGTTGGTCAGTCAACGAACGCAGGAGATCGGCATTCGTATGGCTCTGGGGGCAACCCCAATGAGTGTCAGCCGAATGATGGTGTGGCAAGCGTCCCTATGGATTGGCTTCGGCGCCGCCGCTGGGATTATCGGTTCGCTCGCTGCCGCCCGTTGGATCGGTTCTCTGCTGTTCGACATACCTGCGAACGACCCGGCAACGTTGGCCGAGGCCGCAGCGTTGCTTCTGGTTGTGGCGCTATTGGGGGCATGGGTCCCGGCTCGCCGTGCCGCCAAGATCGATCCCATGGTGGCGCTGCGCTACGAGTAGGAGGACAACTGAGATGACCGGACTACTCCAAAATGTTCGTTACGCACTGCGCCTGTTGCGCAAGAGCCCCGGGTTCACCGCGATTGCAGTGCTTACGCTGGCTCTGGGCATCGGACTGAGCACTGCGATGTTCGGCGTGCTGAATGCCGTGCTGCTGAGACCTTTGCCATTTCCCAATCCTGACCGTCTGGTCAGAATCTTAGCGACCCAGGGTGGCAGGACAATCAGTGGCCCGTCTCCCCTCGACGTTCGCGACTTTCGAACTCAAAACCATACGTTCGAGAAATTCGCCGTGTACGACATCTGGCCGAAGAATGTTAGTACCGGCAGCGGATCCATCGAGCCCGAGCAGATGCGGGTAGGGTTAGTCCCAGCCGAGTATTTCGAAGTCCTGGGCGTCAAGCCTTTGCTGGGGCGTTTGTTCAGGGACGGAGAAAACCAATGGGGAAATCAGTTTGAAGCCATTCTGGGCTACAACTTCTGGCAGACTCGGTTCCATGGCGATCCATCCATACTGGGCAAAACCATTCGGATCAATGACGAGCCTTACACGATTATCGGAGTCATGCCGGGCGAGATTCCTGAATTGTTCGGTGACACTACACAAGGCAAAGTTGAGCTGTGGAGCCCATTCGTTCCCTATACGACTGCCAGCGAGACGGTATGGACGGAAGCCCAACGTGGGTCGCGCGGGTGGGCCACAATCGGGCGATTGAAATCGGGGGTCAGCCTCCAGGAGGCGAACGCAGACCTTCAGCGACTCGCGCAGAATCTGGCCGCCCAATATCCGCTGGACCGCGGTGTAGGTGTAATGCTCCGTCCTCTCGAGGAAGAGCACGTCGCCAATCTACGTCCCATCCTGCTCCTGCTGATGGGCGCGGTGATTCTAATTCTGCTGATCGCCTGCTCGAACGTTGCGAATTTGTTGTTGGCAAGAAACTCCAGCCGCACTCGCGAGATCGCGGTGCGAGTGGCGATGGGCGCGGAACGATCTGCCCTGATTCGGCAATTCATGACCGAAAACCTGGTGTTAGGCATGTTCGGCGGAATCATAGGCGCAGCGTTGGCATGGGGCGGCTGTGCGCTGGTAGCGCGCGCCCATCCCGCCCAACTGACTCAACTTGCCGGGGTGGGAGTTGATCTCCGTGTGCTCGCCTTCGGGTTTGGAATTTCAGTTTTAAGCAGCTTGCTTTTCGGAACCCTTCCGGCGTGGATCAGCCTGAGAATGAATCCATCGGAAGTGCTCAAAGAAGGCGGTCGATCGAACATCGCTGCCCGCAGCAAGCGCTGGTTGAGGCATTCCTTTGTTGCCGGGGAGCTGGCACTGGCCGTCCTGCTGTTAGTCGGCACCGGGCTTCTGATTCAGAGCCTGGTGCATTTACAGAGCCAGCAGCTGGGTTTTCGCGTAGATCATTTACTAAGAACGCATTTTTTTCTGCCATCCGTTCGCTATCCCGATCGTGGCAGCATCACCCGTTTTTCGGACGAATACGTGGCGCGAGTCCGCCAATTACCCGGAGTCGAGGACGCTGTGATCAGCGCCGCCTACCCGTTCGATGATCAGTGGACGGCAAATTTCACCATCGTAGGCCGGCCCGTATCGCAGCTTGAAGATACGCCCGCGGCGGCATTCAATTCGACGGACTCGCATTATCTTCACACGCTTCGAATCCCGCTGCTCCATGGCCGCGACTTCTCGGACTCAGACACTGAGGCCAGCATGCCTGTGGTGTTGGTGAATCAGGCGTTCGCCGACCTTTACTTTCCGGCGGAAGATCCGATTGGAAGGCAGATTCGCATGGGTTTGGACCCCATCGTTGCCTCGAGCGCATCCACCACTCCATTCACCATTATTGGCGTGATTGGAAATTCCATGAACCGCGGACTGGCGCTCCCCCCGTTGCCGCACATCAATACGCTCTTCCGGCAGACGCCGGAGCTGAACGCTGGCTTCAAGAATTTAATCGTGCGCTCGACTCTCGACCCGATGCAACTTGCCGCACCGGTTCGCCGGCAGCTTCGCTCGCTCGATGGCGACCTGCCATTCGCCGAAGTTTCGACGATGGATCAGATCATGCAGGGACAGACCGCCGACCGCCGTTACACCACCGGTCTACTCGCGTTGTTCGCAGCGTTTGGAGTGATGTTGTCAGGAATCGGTGTCTACGGAGTGGTCTCCTACGTTGTCGCGCAGCGCACCAGTGAAATCGGCTTACGCATAGCCTTGGGAGCACAGCGCGGAGACGTGCTTTGGCTCATCGTAAAACAAGGGTTGTGGATGGCCGTAATTGGAGCGGCGATCGGCCTCCTGTGCGCCTGGATTCTTCGGCAAACCGTCGCTCAGCTGGTCTTTGGAATCTCGCCAGCCGATCCGATGACCCTCGGCACCGCGGCGTTGTTACTGATCGCATTTGCGGTGGGAGCAAGCTTGGTCCCGGCCCGCCGCGCCGCCAAGGTCGATCCCATGATCGCGCTACGCTACGAGTAGGAGGGCAACTGAGATGACCGGACTACTGCAAGACGTTCGCTACGGACTGCGCCAGTTGCGCAAGAGTCCCGGGTTCGCCGCGGTCGCGGTAATTACACTGGCGCTGGGCATCGGCGCCAACACCGCGATTTTCAGCGTAGTGAACGCCGCGCTGGTGCGACCTCTGGGGTTTAAGGAGGCCGACCGGCTGGTCCGAATCTGGCATGTTCCTCCGGCCAAGAGTTTTCCCGGCATGACGACGTTTTCAGTCTCCGCGGCAAATTATTTGGACTGGGAAGGCCAGAACCACGTATTCGACCGCACGGCGATTTACGACTACCGCGGTTTCACCCTGACCGGCGGTGACAAGCCTGAACAGGTAGACGCCGTCGGGGTATCTTCCGGTTTCTTCGCTACGCTGGGTGTTCCGCCAATGCTCGGTCGCGTATTTTCTCCGGAAGAGGATCAGCCAGGACGCTCCCGCGTTGTAGTTCTCAGTCACCGTTTGTGGCAAGAGCACTTCGGTGCAAATCCTGACATCGTGGGCCACAACATCAACCTGGATGGCCAAGGCTATCTCGTGGCTGGCGTCATGCCAGCAAGCTTCCGGTTTCCCGACTTTGCGCAGGTATGGACCCCGATGGCCTGGACCGATAAAGAACGTGCGGTGCGCGGTGAGCACCACTATGGAGTCATCGCACGGCTCAAGCCTGGCGTTGAATTGACGCGGGCGCAGGCGGAGATGAACACCATCTCCAGCCGTCTGGAGCAACTGTATCCCGAGGACGACAAGGGATGGGGCGCCGTGGTCGTCCGCTTGCATGAAGATCTGGTCAGCGATGTGCGGCCCGCGCTCTTGGTTCTGTTGGGAGCAGTGACTTTCGTTCTTCTGATTGCTTGCGTCAATGTGGCCAACCTTACACTCGCGAAGACTTTCAGCCGGCAAAAGGAGATTGCGATTCGAACCGCGCTGGGCGCTAGTTCGGCCCGGGTGCTCCGCCAAGTCCTCACCGAGACTGTGCTTCTCGCCCTCATGGGAGGAGCGCTCGGCCTGATCTGCGCGCACTTTGGGGTTCGCCTGATTGTGGCTTTTCTGGCGGATAAGTTGCCGCGCTCGATCGAAGTGGGGCTGGATTCCCAAGTTCTTGCCTTCGCCGCGGTCATTTCCGTAGCCACTGGCATTCTTGCGGGAGTGCTGCCAGCACTGCGCTTGACTCGGAGTAACACCAATGAGGCCCTCAAACAGGGATTGGGTCGAACCGATGCGGATTCAAGCGGACACGGTACGCGCAGCACTCTGGTGGTGCTGGAGGTTGCCCTTTCCTTGGTGCTGCTGATCGGCGCGGGGTTGATGATTCGCAGTTTCCGCAGGCTTCTCGCTGTGAGTCCGGGGTTCGATCCTCACCATGTGCTGACCATGACAGCCGCCGTCTCCAGGGCGAAGTTTCCCTCACCCGCTCAGCAGGTCAGTTTTTTCGAGCGGGCGCTCGAGCGGGTACGGGCGTTGCCCGGTGTCGAATCCGCGGGCGTGACCGATGACCTTCCCTTAAGCGAGGAAGGTTCGCATCAGCCCATTGCAATCGAAGGCCGCCCTGCAGTGCCCATGGCGGAGCAACCGGAGGTCGACGTGCGTCTCATCAGCCCCGGTTATATGAACACATTGCGCATTCCGATCCTCCGTGGCCGCGACCTCGGCGCCACCGATGTCGCGGGAAGGCCGGCGGCGGTTCTGATCAGCGAATCTATGGCCCGCCAGTTTTGGCCCGGCGAAGACCCTCTGGGAAAACGTCTCACGCTGAACTTTTTTCCGGACACGAGTCGCGAAGTGGTCGGAGTTGTGGGCGACATCAAGCTTGACAGCCTGGACCAGACTCGTCCCGGCCCAACTCTCTATTTCCCGCTGGACCAGCTTTCCGTGCCCGCGATGGGGGGGTGGAATTCGTTTCCCTTGAGGTTTGCAGTGCGCTCCACCGGCGATGCCACCGGGGTCGTTTCTGCCGTGTCGAATGCCGTGCACGAGGTCGATCCTGAGATTCCGGTGCGCGACATTCTGTCCATGGACGAACTGATCACGAATTCTGTATCTTCCGAGCGGTTCAATATGCTCCTGCTCGGCTCGTTTGCGGCTCTCGCCCTGTTGCTGGCCGCTGTGGGCATCTACAGCGTGCTGTCCTACAGCGTGAAACGGAGCATGCGAGAAATCGGAATCCGCCTCGCCCTGGGCGCCCGGCTCGGCGACGTGTTGCGCATGGTCGTGCTCGAGGGCATGAAGCCCACCTTGCTTGGAGTCGCGATCGGAACAGCGGGTGCATTGGTGCTGGGACGCGTTTTGTCGCGTCTGATCTTCGAAGTGCGCCCGACTGATCCGGTTACGTTCCTGGCAGTTGCGGCGTTGGTGGCCGCCGTCGCGCTCGTGGCCAGCATCGTCCCGGCCTATCGGGCGACCAAGGTCGATCCCATGGTGGCGCTGCGCTACGAATAAATCGGAAGAAAGCAGTTTAGGAGAAACATGATCCAACTCAAGAACCTCGAACGCAGTTACAAAACCGCTGCTGGACAAACCTGGGTGCTTCGCCGCATCAACATGGAGATTCGCGAAGCCGAGTTCATCACGGTGATGGGGCCGTCCGGCGCAGGAAAATCGTCGCTTCTGAATGTGCTCGCATTTCTCGATGACCAGTGGCAGGGCGAATACTGGTTCCGCGAGCAGGCGGCGCACGCGATGAAAAGGAAGCAACGCGCCGAGCTGGCGAAGAAAAACATCGGGATGGTGTTTCAAAGCTATCACCTGCTCGACGATCTCACGGTGCTCGAGAACATCGATCTGCCGCTCTCCTACAAAGACATTCCGCGCAACCAACGGCAGGGCCTTGTCGCCGACACACTCGATCGTTTCCAGATTGTCGCCAAGAAGGATCTCTACCCGAGCCAGCTTTCTGGCGGGCAACAGCAGTTAGTGGGAATCGCGCGGGCAGTCATCCATAAGCCGTCGTTGCTGCTCGCCGACGAGCCGACCGGCAATCTGCACTCCTCCCAGGCCAAGGAGATCATGGAGCTCTTCCGGGAATTGAATCAACAGGGAACCACGATCGTGCAGGTCACTCACTCCGAAACCAACGCTGCTTATGGCACTCGCACCATCCAGTTGCGCGATGGTTGGCTGGTAGGCGATACGGCAAATCCGACGATGGAGCCAAGTCCTGCGGCGGTGAATCAATGAACGTCTGTTGCCGTAAACGGTGCTTTGACATTCCACGGATCGCCGCACTGCTCTTTCTCGCCTCGGCCATGATCGAAGCCCAGGTACGCACTCCGGTTCAATTGGAGATGCCCCAATCGCACAATCCGCTGAGCCCCTACACTGCCGATCATGTGCCCGAACCCGTACTGACCAATTCGCCGCGTCTTGATCGGCTCGTTCGTGATGGAAAACTGTATCTATCCTTGAAAGATGCGATTGATCTGGCGCTCGAAAACAATCTGGATTTGGCGATCGCCCGCTACAACCTGCCGATTGCCGATGCGGACCTGCTCCGCACCAGGGCTGGCGGGAGTTTTCTCGGCGTGAATACGGGTGTGGTGCAGGGAACGCCTGGGGGAGGAGTCGGAGGTTACGGTGCGGGAGCGCCGGGAGCGGGTGCCGGGGGTACGACGGGCGGCGCTGGTGGCGCTGGCGCCGGCGCCTCCGGGCTGGTGCAATCCACCTTGGGAGGAGGAACGCCGGTGTCCTCCTACGATCCGGCTCTCACGGTGGCGACGGGGATCGAACACCTTACCGAGCCGCTGTCGAGTACGCAAATCTACGGTGTCCCGTCCTTGCAGCTGAATACGGCGCAGGTGAACGCCAGCTACACGCAAGCCTTTCCCACTGGCACTTCAATTTCTTTTGCGTTCAACAATAATCGTCAGACTACGAACAGCCCCGACTTCTTCCTTTCGCCGGCTTTGAATACCTATTACCGCTTTACTTTTCAGCAACAGCTTCTCGCCGGTTTCGGTTTCGGTCCGAACCTGCGCTACTTGCATATCGCCAAGAACAACAAGAAGATCTCCGATATCGCTTTCAAAAACCAGATCATCGCCACCGTCACCCAGGTCGAAAATATGTATTGGGATTTGGTGAACGCCTACGAACAGGCACACGTGAACGAACAATCGCTAGCCTTTGCCAACCAAACTCTGGAGAACGCCAAAAAGCAATTACAGCTCGAAAGCATTCCGGAACTGGACGTGATGAAGGCGGAGGCCGAGGTTTCCCGGCGTGACCAGGATTTGACCGTGGCGCGGACGAGCCTCCAGTTGCAGGAATCGTTGATGAAAAACGCACTCACCAAGAGCCTCGACGATCCTACTCTGGGAGAAATGCCCGTTGTGCCGACGGATCGCATGCAGACCACCAACACCGAAACAGACACGGGTAAGCCGATTCTCGATCTGATTGCGGAAGGGCTGCAGAATCGTCCGGAGCTGCTCGAGACCGACATCGACTTGGCCAACCGGCAGATCAGCCGAAAAGCAGAGCGGAATGCGCTCCTACCCACCCTTTCTCTCGTCGGTTTCTACGGCGGGAGTGGTCTCGCAGGCTTGGTGCCTCCCGGAGTCACCACAACCTCCACCTCCCCCACCGATCTGACAGGCGCCTGGCAAACTGCTTTCAACAATTCATCCCCAGACTACTTCGTCGGACTCAACCTGAACATCCCGTTTCGCAACCGCGTCGCCAAGGCCGACCAATATCGTTCCGAGTTGGAGTACCGGCAAGCCAGCCTGCGGAAAGAGCAGTTGAAAAAGCAGATTCGGATCGAGATTCGCAACGCGCAGTATGCCCTCGAACAGTCGCATGCCAGGGTTGAATCAGCCCGCAAGGCCAGAGATTTGGCCGAACGTAGCTTCGAGATCACAAAGAAAGAGCAAGATTTGGGATCGGGCTCCAGTTACCAGACCATGACGGCGCAGCGGGACCTATCGGTGGCCGAACTGGACCTGGTTACCGCCATGACGACCTACCAGAAGGCTAGAGTAGAACTTGATCGCACAACGGGAGCGACTTTGGAACATAATGGAGTGCTGATTCAGGATGCGGTCACCGGGACGGTTGCCGCTTCCTCTCCATAGCTCATGCCGACTTCGGCCAAGCCGCAGGATCTGCGCAACGTGGTGCCTTTCTCTCCCCATGAGAACCGTGCCCCACGGATTTTGGCGGCGGACGATCAACCGCACATCCTCGAAGCTCTCCAACTTCTGCTTCATCCCCAGGGTTATCGAGTCGAGGGCGCCAAATCACCGGCTGAGGTCCGGGAGGCCTTGGCCTTGGATTCTTATGATGCGCTGCTGATCGATCTCAACTACACGCGGGACACCACTTCTGGTCAGGAAGGCTTGGGCCTTCTTTCCGAAATTGTGGCGACGGACAGCAATCTCCCGGTCATCGTCATGACCGCATGGGGCAATGTTGAACTGGCGGTGGAAGCCATGCGGCGTGGGGCTCGAGACTTTATCCAAAAGCCCTGGGAGAATGAACGCCTGCTCGCCATTTTGCGGACGCAAATCGAATTGCATCGTACTCTCCGTCATGCCGAGCGGCTGGCTGCGGAGAACCGGCTTCTCCAGGTTCAAGGCCGCCCGGACTTCATCGCCGCGGCGGCGTCCATGCAACCTGTATTAGAGGCGATGGCGCGGGTCGGCCCCTCCGACGCAAATGTCCTTATTACCGGCGAACATGGCAGCGGCAAAGAGGTGGTCGCGCAAACGCTGCATGCTCTTTCTCTTCGTGCTTCACGCTCGATGGTTGCGGTGAATACGGGCGCGCTGGCGGAGGGACTATTTGAAAGCGAGCTTTTTGGCCATGTGAAGGGTGCATTCACCGATGCTCGAACGGATCGCATCGGACGCTTCGAATTGGCCGACGGGGGCACGATCTTTCTGGACGAAATCGGAAATGTGCCCATCCGGCAACAGGCAAAATTACTGCGCGTGCTCGAATCGGGCGAGATCGAGCGGCTGGGGTCCGCGCGGCCGAGGAAGATCGACGTGCGTCTGATCTCGGCTACCAATATTGACCTTAAGGCCGCATGCTCTTCGGGCCAGTTCCGCGAAGACCTCCTTTTTCGGCTGAACACGGTCGAGATCCATGTGCCGCCACTCCGCGAGCGCCGCGAAGACATTCCGACGCTTGCAATCCATTTTCTTCGGCGCTATGCGTCTCGCTATCGCAGCGAAGTCGCGTCCTTCGACGGTTCTGCACTGCAAGTCATGGCGCAATATTCCTGGCCCGGCAATGTTCGCGAACTCGAACACACTCTGGAACGTGCCGTCCTGATGTGCCGCGGACGCGAGATTCAACCCGCAGATCTCGGGCTGAATCTGCAGCGACCGCAAGCCCAAAATCTCGAAGAGCTTAGCTTGGAGGCCGTGGAGGCGCTCCTGATCCGAAAAGCGCTGCAGCGTTTTCAGGGGAACATTAGCCAAGCCGCCGAAGCCTTGGGGCTGAGCCGTGGTGCGCTCTATCGGCGCATGGAAAAGTATGGCCTCTAGTCCCGAGACCAGGGCCAAGACGGAAATGCGAAAGGTTCCTCGCAAAAGAGTTCGCCTCCTCTACGAGCATCGCATCAGCCTCTACTCGCTCCTCGTCGCCTTACCCGGAATTGTGGCCAGCGGCATTTTTATTTGGTTCGAACCTTGGTCCTCAGGGTCAAAGTTCGGGCTCTCACTGGTCGAGCTATTTGCCTGGTGGGTGCTGGCCCTGGTATTGCACGAGCAAACCGTTCGGCCGTTGCAGACGCTGGCCAATGTGGTTTCGGCGCTTCGCGAGGAAGACTATTCCTTTCGAGCCCGTGGAGCCACCGCGGACGATGCCTTGGGGGAGCTTTCGCTGGAAGTGAATGCGCTAGCCGATCTGCTCTCGGATCAGCGAATCCGTGCCATCGAAGCAACGGCTCTGCTGCGCCGAGTCGTGGAAGAAATCGATGCTCCTTTATTCGCATTTGACCCAGACCGAGTGCTTCGACTGGTGAATCCCGCGGGCGAAAAACTCCTTCAACAAGCCGCGGTTCGTCTCCTCGGACGCACCGCCGACGAAATCGGTCTGGCTGATTGCCTGAGTGTAACGAGTGAGGCATTGGTGGCGTTGCCGGCCCACAGTGCGACGACACGGTGGTTGGTGCGGCAAAGCAAGTTCCGGGAAAAAGGCGTGCCGCATACGCTGGTTGTCCTCTCCGATGTTAGCCGCGCGCTCCGTGAAGAGGAGCGTGGCGCATGGCAACGTTTGATCCGGGTTGTTGGGCACGAACTCAACAACTCGCTGGCCCCGATCAAATCGATCGCAGGGAGCCTGAGCAGTCGTCTCCGAGAGACCGAACTCAATCCCGACGAGCGTCGAGACTTCGAACGGGGTCTGGCCATCATCGAGGATCGCAGCGCGTCGCTCAACCGCTTTCTGCAGGCGTATCGACGCTTGGCGCAGATGCCGCCTCCGGCAAGGACAAGAGTCACGCTGCTCCCGATTATGGAACGGGTGGTTTTCCTCGAGACTCGGATGGCGGTGGCGATCTCTCCCGGCCCGGACGTAATGTTGACGGTGGATGCCGACCAGATCGAGCAGATGCTGATTAATCTCGTGCGCAATGCGGTCGAAGCAGCGCTTGAGCCAAGCCTGGGTAACGACCATTCCGGCTCCTCGAAAGACGGCGGCGAGGTTCGAAAGCCGGAGGTGACATTGAATTGGGTAGTCGAGGACCAAAGCGTCATCCTAACGATCGAGGATAACGGGCTGGGACTGCTGAATCCGAGCAACGCATTCGTACCGTTTTATACGACCAAGCCCTCGGGAAGTGGTATAGGTTTGGCACTCTCGCGACAGATCGTCGAAGCACACGGAGGCTCGATTGAACTGTCCAACCTGAACGGAAAGAGAGGCTGTCAGGTACGAGTGAGACTGCCGTGCAGCTAGAGAAATAGTGTAGCCACGCGCTCCGACTCCCCCCGAAAATTGTTGGTGGACGGTGGTGCCTCCTCGGACGCAAGGCTTGGCAGCTTCGCCCGAGCGTCCGGCGCTGCTGCCGGGTCGGGCCCGCCATACTGCGCTGTCCGCATCATCAGAGCCTCGAACAAAGCCCTATTTTTTACCAAAGGTTTGTAGAGTCTCCGCGATCAGCCAGTCCGCCGCATCGAGGTTCGGCGATTTCGTGTAGGATTCCCAATCATTTTCCAACGCGGTTAGAAGAGCCTGTCAGAACTCCTGAGATCCTTTGCTGTGGCGCCAAAGGCGATCGACATTTTGGCCTGCATCAAGAGACAAAGTGCCTCCTCGACGTCATAGTCCGATCCCCCGTTCGCCTTCATCAATCGCACGGCTTCGTCGCCACGCTTTCGCGCTGTCCAGTTCGCCCCATTTGGTCCGACCATCATGTGAGTCCCCCCGTGACCGATGGCCCATGCCAGGCTGGGGACTTCCAACGTCGTGAAGATTGTCGGCGGCCCCTGCATCGAACTCCCCTGTGGGTCTAACGCAAGCAAGTCGATTTTAATGCTCGAAAAGGGGAACTTGAGGCGCTCCGTCTGCTCAAGATGCGCGACTGGGTTCCACTCTGAGTCCTGCTTGGTCCACGCCTTTGCCGTTTGATCCTCATTGGGGCCGATGCGTTGCTCCCAGAAAGAATAGACCGCCGGATAGCGAGGTTCTGCTTTCTTGAGCATGTCGCTGAGACGAGCAGGGTCGTCGTGATGTGTGGCGAGTTGGTACAGCACGGCGTAATTTGCGACAGCGGAAATGATCGAGTCTTCAGGCAGGAAGGAAGAACCATCCAGAGGCGAGATATCGGTTATTGCAACAGCAGTCGCCAGATCTGGATACGGCCCGGTGCTGCGATAGAGCAATAGAAAAGAAAATCGGCGTAGGGAGATTTTGCGAATGTAATCGTGATCCGGGTGGTTGCGTTGGCGCTCTGTTTGTCCGCCAACCGAGTGGACGAGACCTGAGCGCTACCCGTGCAGTTGAACAGCAGGAGCACCATTGGGGCAATTTCGACCTTACGGTGCATCTGCCCTCCAATCCCAAACCGTCTATTCCTGCATAAACGGTAATCTTAACCTGCATCCAGCCCAGCGCTCGGTTGGATCGATTCGCGAGCTGCTCCTCCTATTCTCCGCTCGGCGGCACTCCGGCATGACGGAAGCTTTGACTACGCGAGGCAAGAACTACATAACGCGGAGCGGACTGGAGCGCCTCAAAGATGAGCACCGGTTTCTGCTCACCAGGGAACGCCCGGCCGTGACGGAGGTGGTGGCGTGGGCTGCCAGCAACGGCGATCGCAGTCAAAACGCCGAGTTCGGCGTCGAGCATCCTCGCAGGAAGAAGTCTGGGCACAGTCCAGTTCTTGAAACGTTGCGGAATGACCGCGTAGCGTTCCTTCGGTTTCGCCGTGCTGAGTGCGACGTGGACGGCTTCGCCCAAACTAGGCGAGCCCGATCTGCTTCGCCCGTAGAGCGGGGTCCACGAAGACGAACTCTTCGAGGAGCAGGTCGCCTTCCCACTTTGCGGTCGTGGCGAAATCGAGGTC
>Ga0182015_10001404_pt1 | contig 31924 bp, 20 predicted proteins | sample 712P3MmetaG_FD_120478 | JGI IMG/M metagenome (GOLD analysis project Ga0182015, IMG submission 120478) | Permafrost microbial communities from Stordalen Mire, Sweden - 712P3M metaG | ecosystem: Environmental > Terrestrial > Soil > Wetlands > Permafrost | place: Sweden: Stordalen | collected... | reverse complement strand
GACAGCCGGGCGGCCGGAGGGCTCGCGCCGCTCTTGCAATGGGCGCAATCGCATTTGGGCCAGGCTCTGCGCGTGGAGGATCTGGCCCGCCACGCGGCGATGTCGCCGCGTACTTTCGCGCGCCAGTTCCGCCAGCAGACCGGAACCACGCCTCACCAATGGCTCACCCACCAGCGTCTCCTGGGCGCGCAGATGCGGCTCGAAAAGACCGACGACGGGATCGATGCGATTGCCGAAGCGGTGGGGCTACGGACGGCGGCGACGCTGCGGCAGCACTTTAGCCGGACGCTGGACACGACACCTACCGCCTATCGCCGCCGGTTCTCCACCACCCATCCGAGTAGTTAAACCGGCTTGATCCTCCCAGAGTCGAACTCTGGGATTCCTGACTCGGGCATTACCCGATTTCGAGGGCGAATCCCGCCCCAGCACCAAAACAGAAAACTGTCGGCGTGCTCCAGTGCCTTACCGCAGCAGGGATTATGCGACTCCAAGCTGACCGACCAAAACTGTCGCTAACCCAGACTAGAAGTCTGGGATTGCGCTCCTCAACTACCGTTCATGAAGGCGCGTGAGAGAGGTCCGAGGGTTGGTTCACTTGTTTGCGATGGCTCAAGCCTTGGCATTACAGTGTAATTTTCGCTTTTCATTCGCTCAATGTCAAGTCTTTTTTATCCCCAGTTGGGTGTCGCCGGAACACGGCCGTTCTAGATCCTCGGCGCATACGGGCCAATTGTTCTACTATGTTGCTGCTCGAAACAACGCGTACGGGCAAGCAAGCCGAAGCCGTACCGAATGGGTCAGTCCGCCGTTAACGAGCTTGTTCGTAGACAACGACAGCTGGGCTTTGAGTAGAAAGGAAAACTAATGCCCGTATACTTATGTCGCTGGCCCAACGGAGATGTGTCAATTGCTGCGGGGGAGTCGGAGGTTGAAGTTGCGGATGTTCTGGATGAAGCCGACAATCCCGATGCCGCCGAGCTGATGCGGCTAGACCACGCGATTGCTGTCCACTTCAAACTCGGCACGAGGCCTGGTCAAGAAGGAACGCTGCCTCTGCGTTTCGAAGATATCAGCGAGCAGCTGGAGTCCTCGATATACGAGCGAGCCTACACGGTGTACAACGAGGTCCGCATGAAGCCGGACGCGACGCCCAAGGAGCTGACCGAAGCCCTGAAACACGAGAAGAACCCCATATTCCGCAGGGCCCCGGAGCCGTCTTCCGACCCCTCGGTTGCCCATCTTCAAGTTGAATTGCAAATGCCGCGAGTTGTGCTTGAACATCTGGCCAGGGGCGCGGCGGCGACCGAAGGAGTCTCCGGGGAGATGTCGACAGAGGACATCAGGAACATGATATGCAACCCCGCTTACTGCTTGGATCGGGTTGCTCCCTGGATCGCTGAACCACCGGGGCCGTTGGTTCCGGTCGAAGAATGGGTTGCGGCCGGCGCCAAGCTGATCGAGGAAATCGGCGCCGAAGCCTACCTACATCAACTCATCCAGAATCTCAGAGGAGAATAGTCGATACTGACACTGACGGTGCGACCAGGGCCCATGTTCGACCGGCTGCCGGAGCTACCGGTTAGCCGATCTCCCGGCCCGAGATCGGGCCAGCCTACGCGCGGGGGACAACATGTTTTAAAGAAGGTATCATTCGGTCCGAAGGATCTTCTCATGACGTTGCGTGCCAGCTCTTGCTATCTGCTCGTTGTGCTTAGCCTCCTCAACGCCAACTGCATATACGCGCAGACGGGAACTCCCTCCGCTAGCAGGAGTGCTGCTCAAGCAGTCATGGATCGCGATCTGCTGGAGGTGACTGTCCCCCAACTGGAACAGTTGTACCGCAGCCACAAATACACCGTTACGCAGGTAGTGCGCTGGTACATGGCGCGCATTGAAAAGTACAACGGGATTTATCGCGCGGTGCAGAATCTGGACGCGCCAGGAGCCATCGCCACCGCCGCCCGCGAGGACGCGGACGCGAAAGCCGGTGGCGCTAGTTTTGTGCGCGGCCTCCTGTGGGGCGTTCCGATTGTGATCAAGGCAAACACCAGCATCAAGGGACTTATCACTACCGATGGATGGAAAGGCTACATGATTCCTGGCCATGAGTTGTTCGCACCAAAGGATGCAACGATTGTCGCAAAGCTGCGCGCGGCAGGAGCCGTCATCCTCGGACAAACAAACATGCCGGATTTTGCTGCCAGTGATACCAATCGCAGCACTGCCTACGGGCGCACCGGAAACGCCTATGATGTGCGCTTCAGCCCCGGTGGTTCGTCTGGCGGCACGGTCACAGCAATCACCTCAAACTTTGCGTTGCTCGGCAATGGAACCGACACCGGTAACTCGATTCGGATGCCGGCCGCTACTAGCTCCGTTGTCGGTGTCTTCCCTACGCGCGGCCTGGTGAGTATTGCTGGCATAGCGCCGCTCGACTGGTTGCTCGACAACACTGGGCCAATCGCCCGCGGCGTGACTGATGCTGCGATTGCGCTTGGCGTCATGGCCGGAGAAGATCCCTTGGATCCCCGCACGACCGGTTCGGCGGCAAAGGCCCAGCCTGGTCCCTATACGCAATACCTGAAGGCGGACGCACTCAAAGGAAAACGCTTCGGCGTCCCTGCTTTCATTCTTGAGGGGGCAGGGATTCCGTTTCAGGGCATACCCGCGTCTGAGTCGGTGAAAGAGGTCGCGGAGGACACTGCTGCTGCTCGCCTGCCGCTACGGCCGGAGACGCGGGAAGCGTTTATGAAGGCAATTGAAGGGCTGCGCGCCGCTGGTGCAACCGTTATCTTCGACGATTCAATCCTCCCCGACAGCTTTGCCGTGACCGTAGCTCGCGTCGGCACCGTGCCTTACGTCCGTGAAGGAACAGAAAAGTTTTTGGCCGGCTATGGTCCGCCGCAATACCACTCGGCCGATGAGTATCAGAGGGCGGTTGAGTCTCCTTTGCCGGCCACGATCATCGGAGGCAAGGATGAAACCAGCCGAAAGGATAGGGAGCCATTGACCCAGGCGGTGTTCGAGACTGATCCGCAAGCTGAAGCCAACGTTCTTGCCCCTCGGCAAAGGGCACTCGAAGCCTACAACGAGGTACTGGACCGGCTGCACCTCGATGGGTTCGTCTACCCGGCGACACAGATGCCTCCACCCGATGAGACCATGCCGCAAGACGGGGGGATTAGTGGAGGTCCGCACAGCGACACTGGATGGGTAAACATGATCGGTGTTCCCGCGGTCGTCGTTCCGGGCGGGTTTTATCCCGATGGTCTGCCATTCGGCCTAGAGCTGTCAGCCCGGCTATGGAAAGACGGCGACTTACTCGCTTGGGCGTATGCATATGAGCAAGCCACCCGGCACCGCCGCCCGCCAGTACTCGTGGAAAAGGGCCTGCTACCCAATGCCAAATAACCTGCCAAATAGATTCTGTTTCCGCAACCCATCTCTTCAATTATTACCAGTTGACCCGATTTTCTCCGCGCCAGGTCTTCGGGCAACTTGAGGGCAACAAAGCAGCCGAGCTTTATCTCCTCAGCTCTGTAGACGACGCTCATTCCGGTTACGCAAGAATTCGCACTCCTGAGAAATTGCGGGCCGTTCCCGACCATCTTCCCATTCCGGCATGTCTCTAAGCGGGAATTTCTTTTTTGCCCCACAAAAGGCAGCGCAATTAGAGTCTGGATCACGATTCGTGTCAAGAACCAAGAGACTATGAGAAACCGGTCACAATAGGAGCTTTACGCTACGAAATCCGAAATCTGGTGCGTCCAGCTTCACCTCGCCGAGACGCTGGAGCGGATCGTATCCCTCTCCGGTTCCGCGTAGAGGTAAGATGAATCTCATGGCCGGAAACGCCGAACTTCCATCAAAATCGCACCCCACCTGGACCGATGTCAAAGCAAAACTCTCGGATTTTGACCGTGCAGCGTTGCTCGACTTGATCCGGAGTCTCTACAGTGCGCACAAGGACAATCAAAGGTTCCTTCATTCCCGCTTTGGTTTGGGCGGAGACGTCCTCGGACCGTACAAGAAAATCATCGATCGGTGGCTTTGGCCTGATATGTTCCGCAAGCAGGACACCTCCGTCTCCCAAGCCAAGCATGCCATTTCTGATTACAAGAAGGCAGTTGGCGATCCCGAGGGCCTTGCTGAGTTGATGGTTTTCTACTGCGAGCGGGCCGCAGGGTTCTGCAGCGAAATTTACACCGATGATGAGGGATACTTTAATGCACTGGGGCGCATGTTCGAGCAGGCCCTCAAGTCCGCCAACGCACTCTCGCCCGACCGCCGGGATGACCTAGTCTCCAGGTTAGATCGTGTGCGGACCATCAGCCATAAGTTCGGCTATGGCGTCGGAGATGACATGGATTTCCTTCTTTCGAAGTACTCCCCGAGTTAGTTCACGCTCATCGTCCTTGAATCCTGGATCACTGCTCACTTTTGTACCAGGTTCCGCAAGCTCGCCGAAAACACCAGAGCGGCCGCGGGAAAACCCAAGCTGGAACGGGGCAGGCCAGTAAACCCGACCTCTTCAGGTATCTCAATACCTCGAGGACGAATCAATTCTTGAAGCAGTTCTTGTTTCCAGTCCTGTGTTGAGCGGACGCATTTTTTACGAAAAAGCGCCAGCACCTGTAAGTGCCCGTAATTGACCGGATTGGCGACCTTCACGCACCTGAGTCGACATTAAAGCGCAAGCAATCGCATCGCCGAGCACGCTTAGATCTCGGAAGTCGAGAGCCACCAGCCGTTCCCGGAGCACCAGCAGCTTTCATCGGGCGATTTCTTTCGCCGTAGCGAGCGCACCTTCGCGGAGTCTCCCCGCCTGAATGCTTCAGCCAGATTCTTTGCCGTCTCACGATCACGCGCGCCAACGCAGGGGGTAAACATCACGGGGGCGATGAACCGAGCGTCGAATCGCTCCTCTTGGACGCGTGTCACTAGCAGCATGCCTCCAACTCCTGGCATTTCTCCGGGGCCATCAGGAGTGAGCGGAAAGAGCAATCGCCCGGTTGGACCGAGAGCATCAAGCCAGATATCCAACGGTGCGGTCGCTCCGGCACTTACATAGATGGCTTCGCAGTCAGGAAGCGAGCCTTCCGCTCCCGAACGTTGAAAGACCGTTACATTGGGCAGATCGGCGAGGTTTCTGGTAGCCCTCTGCGCGAGGCTCGGCGAGACTTCATAAGCGAAGACCCTTCCGCTCGTACCCGTGAGTTCCGCTAATACCGCTGTGTAGTAGCCCGTACCGGCGCCGATATGGACAACAGTTTCGGCTTCTTTCACATTGAGCGCCACAAGACAGAGTGCATGCAACGCTGGCTGGCCATTGTTGATCTTGCATTCCTCTTCCAGTGCAACAACAACGTCCTGATACAGGAAAGTGGGATCCCCGGATGGAGTCTCGGTATATCCACGGCCAGTAAACACCTTCCATGGACCCGGCCCGAGATAGCGCTCCCGAGGCGTCGCCGCGAAAGCGGACGTCAGCCGGCTTTTTGGTGCTCCCGCGATGGCAGTGACCAATTCTGCAAAGAATGTCCTATGGGCTTCCAATGTTTCCACGTCTTTTCCTCTAGGCCAGGCCCTTATCCGGCGCTCCGGCATCTTTGTTTCGGCGTTTGACGACGACTACGTTTCCGATGTTCCGCTTCAAATCGACACCGTTCTGCTCGAGCCATTGTCGAGCTTCCTGAATCGACGAACGCCATTGTTCTACGGTCTTCAGCCGGTACAACTTTTGCCCGTTCAATTTCTTACATTCCACTTCGTGAGGGACCATGCGGCGCAGCGTCGTGTGAATCGAGGCTAAAGGGTTCGCCTTGTACTTTTCGAAATTGAATCCGCGGCTCTTCAGGCAGTCCCTGATCTCTATCGGGGTAAGCCACTCTTTTCCGGCGCCAAAAGCGCCTCGTATGACGGTAGTCAAACCGGGAGGGCGATTATCGATGCGTTCGAGCAGGATTTCACAGTCACACTTAGACCGCTGCTCCGGCGAAAGCATCTTGATGGTCGATCGGATCAACTCGGAGCGGCGTGACAGTTCACGTTCCGCATCATCCCGTTTACGGGCCCAGCTCTCCCGCTCTTCGACCAGATCGCGCAGCAGTTGCACGTAATCAATTGCCATGCCTCCAATGTAAGACATATGTCTAACATATTCAATATTAATTTGGAAGACAGATGCCTCAGAATCCCCCTGTGGAAGACGGCAACGAGGCTGCTCGCGCGGAAGAGCTCAATAACCAATGCGCTGCTCAAGTTCTTTTGCGTTCGACTAGCTCAGGAATGCCGACAATCTGTGGTGCCATCCCAGTGGCTTGCCAATCCAGGTCATGAATGACAAAGGACGCGCCCGCATCGCACATCATGTCTCAGAACCGACTTCCGGCCTTCTCTGCTATAGCAGCGGAATCTGTCTACAAAAAGCTCGGCAAGGAGAAGTGTTCGAAAAGTGGCGAAATATTGGGCAATGCGGCGGTGCTGGTGCGGATCTCAGACCCGTAGGGGGCGCTCCGATTGAATTTTGTTTCACAATGTCGCGAGCAGGCGGGATGGGTGTATGATCGGTCCCGTTTTCGGGGCCAACCAGGAAATTCCCGTTGATTTTGCATCTGCACATTCCGAGGTTGCATCTTTAGCTACGTCCAAGGAGGATTCATGCAAAGAACGAAAATCTCGGCGATTGCCGCGTTCGGCCTCCTTTGTCTCGCGCTGACCTCTTCCTTCGCTCAGACTGCACCAACCACGCAAACCGGGCCCACCACCCTGACTCCGCAGGAACGTGAATTCGCGCTCAAGCAGTTTGAAACCACCCGCGACAATTTCCTGAAATCGATTGCCGGACTTTCGCAAAAGCAGTGGCTCTTCAAGTCGGCACCGGACCGCTGGTCGGTGGCTGAGGTCGCGGAGCACATCACAGTTGCGGAATCGACAATCATGAGTCTGGTGCAAAAGCGGCTCATGTCGTCCCCGGCCGCGCCGGAGAAACGCGAGCAGGTCAAGGGCAAGGACCAAATGATTCTAGAGCGGATGCCGGATCGAAGCCATAAGGCACAAGCTCCCGAGATTCTGCGCCCGACAGGCCGCTGGGCGACCGAGGTCGACCTGGTCAAGGCGTTCAACGAGAGCCGCGCCGCTAACATGGAATATATCCGGACCACCAAGGATGATCTGCGCGACCACTTCTTCGACCATCCGGTTTTCGGGTCGTTGGATGGCTATCAGTGGCTGTTGCTGCTTTCCGCCCACAGCGCCCGCCACACAGCCCAAATCGAAGAAGTAAAGTCAGATCCGAACTTTCCCAAAGATTGATAAGGCTCTGAGTGGGCTTCAATTCTGGCTCTTTCGGCTACTTGTCCGAAATGGCGACGAATCCCTCAAGTGGATTGCCGCCACGAAATGCACCCAATGGCACTCCTGCCCTGGGGCGTTTCAAGGGACCAATCCAGCCGATCACGGTATTTTGTGTGCCGTGGGAAGCGTCGCGGCTACGCCAAGGACGCTGCACCACTCTGCAGGCTCACCGAGACGGGGCTACACCGATATCAAAGCGCGCGATGAAACAGCGATGCGCTGGCTCATGAATGCGTATCAGTAAGTGCGAGGTATTCGTGGATGAAGGCGATCGCTATGCTGCCTTCGCCAACGCCGCTGGCAACGCGCTTGACGGAACCGTGACGAACGTCGCCCGCGCAGAAGATGCCGGGGATGCTGGTTTCAAGAGCAAACGGCTCGCGGTTCAGTGACCAGGTGGTCATGTCGCGGCCAGTGCAGATATAGCCGTTGGCATCGCGCTCGAGGGATGTGGGCAGCCACTGAGTTTTCGCGACGGCACCGATCATGATGAAGAGCGCCTTCGCGTCGCGAGTGCAGGTGGATTCGGGGCCGCCGGGTGGGCGAGAGGAGGTAGTAATCTGCTCGAGATGGTCGTCGCCATGGACGGCCGTGACCTGTGTGTAGGGCTCGACGCGGATGTTGGCCTTGTCATGGATCTGCCGGATGAGGTACTGCGACATGGTTTGTGTCAGTCCGGCGCCGCGGACGAGCATAATGACCTGGGCTGCGTAGCCGGAATAGAAGACGGCGGCCTGGCCGGCTGAATTGCCACCGCCGACGATGAAGATACATTTGCCAGTGACGGCAACGCCGTCAAAGCGAGACGCGCCATAGACGATACCGCGGCCGAGAAGCTCATCATGCCCTTCAAACTCGAGGCGATTCCAGGAAACGCCGGTGGCCAGCAGTAGGACGCGTGCGCTGATGCGGTCGCCGCCATCGAGGGTGACGCAGTGGCCATCGTCGAGCGACTGTACTTGCTCGACATTGCGCTTGAAGAGCATCTCGACAGCGAAGTGTTTGGCCTGCTTGAGGGCGCGTTCGGTGAGCTCGTCACCGGAGATGCCGGCAGGAAAACCGAGGTAGTTTTCGATGCGTGAGGATGTGCCCGCCTGGCCGCCGGCGGCGAAGCGCTCGACGAGGAGGACTTTGAGTCCCTCGGATGCGCTGTAGACAGCGGCAGCCAGGCCCGCGGGACCAGCGCCGGTGATGATGATGTCGTAGTGCTGGTGTTTTGGGACAGTCTGGAAGCCGAGGGCTTCGGCGACGCGGCGGACGGTGGGATTTTCGAGCGGTGTACCTTCGACCGAAACTGTGACGCCGGCTTCCGGCTCAGTTGCGCTCAGGCGCCAATCGTATTGGATCCGATTGGCGGAGAGGAATGCCCGGATAGCGCGGCAATTGTTGTCGTACTTTGAGCCAGAGATGTGAACGCGTGAGGAGGGTGTCTCACGCGCGAGCTTCTGCGCCATGCCGAAGCGTGAGGTCATGGTTTGGAAAATCATCTCGCCAGCGGATGGGCTATCGCGGACGAGCTCCTGCAGTTGCTGGCGCTCGAAGCGAGCGACGCGGCATTTTGTAACGGCGCGTACGGAGACAATGCTGGCCGTACCCATGAAGATAGGCGTTTCGCCAGAGAAGTCACCGGCGCCACTGCGCCCGAGCATCCGACGCTGGCCAACGATGTCTTTGATCGCTTCGAGTTCACCTTCGAGGACGACAAAGAAGCGCGGCTCTTCACCTTCACGGATGAGCCACTCGCCAGGCTCGAGGGAGATGTCGGCAGCTCGCCGTGCGAGGCGCCGCCGTTCCTGTTCTTCAACGCCTGCAAAGAGGGGAATTTCTTCAAGTTCCGCGGAAGTAATCATTGCGTTCTTTTTAGCATACCGACGATTGGGATTGCACGTCAGAGACCTGGTTCAGGTCTTTACCGAAGAACCGCGCCAAGGCTCGCTCCTGAATCTTCTTATTTCAGCACGGTAGGGCCAATAGCGAGCGCGGCAGAAAATGAATGCACCAGAAAGCTTATGCCCCAAGTCCGGTGACGGAGGCGAACTCGAGGCCAGGCAGGAAGTTCAGCTGCGTATAGGCTAGCTATTCGCGCCTTAGACAAGACGTATTGCTGATCCGCGATCTCAGGTAAGGCGTGTGGTCAGCAAGGTATACTCGCTGGCCAGCCGAAGAGAGCAATTCAAGATCGGAAAGGATCATGGCTTATGCTGGAGATTCGGACCAAGCAGTTGTCGCCTGATGTTGTTGTCTTGGAGATTACGGGCAGAATCACCATCGGCCGGGAGTGAGCAGCTGGAATGGGCCACCGACAGCCTGGTGCGCGAGAAGCAGCAGAAGAAGATCATCTTTGACTTGACCGGCGTGACCCAAATCGATAGCACCGGGATTGGGATCATCGTTATGTCCGCCGGCCAAGTGAAGCAGGCAGGTGGAGAATTGCGACTCGCAGGCGCAAACAAACACGTGGAACAAGTACTGAAGCTCACCAGCGTCGAGAAGTTGGTATCGTCGTCCCCAACGTTGGCAGAGGCGGCTTCGGGGATTTAGGCGAGTTCCAACATGGCTATCGGGCCGCAGATGTGGCAGGCAGAGTCTTCAAGGCCCCCAGCCCCGCGAGTTGTTCGCGACCTCGATCACCGAGACACATCACAACTTCCCCCAGGTCGATGCGGCTCTGAACTATCACTGCTGGAGGCGCTTTTCGCCCACCGTAGCGCTGGAGAAAGGTGGTGTCCAATGACTTCTCGTCGGCACGTTATTCCATACGCTCATAAGACCGTAGTCTAGGATGCGTCGGCTTCTATCGTCCGTGACTCGTGAAGGGAACTGAGGCCATTTTCTCGGTAATGGGCCGATCCTGAAGCGCGAGCATCGTTGCGGACCACCGGGATGCTTTCACCGCGTGCAAATAGCTAATCTCACTATTTTCGATTATCATAGATTGTGAAAATAGCGAGGAACGCTATTTTCGACCCTAAGAAGGCGGATGTGGCCCACGCTACCAACATTCCCGGGCAGAAAGTATCGCAGGGCAGCTATTCAGCCTTTGTGCCAGCGCCCCTGCCTCATGAACTGGAGTGGACACCGCGGCTGATTGGGGCACTCTCGGACGCAGACCGGCTAGTCGGAAGACTAGCCGGTCAGGGTGGTCGGCTTCCCAATCCTCATATTTTGATCCGGCCTTTCATACAGCGTGAAGCTGTTCTGTCGAGCAAGATTGAAGGCACACAGGCCACCCTGGGTGAACTGCTTGCAGCTGAGGCGGGAGCAATCGTGGATCGAAGTCCCGAAGATCTTCGAGAAGTTGGCAATTATGTAGTCGCTCTTGAGCACGGAATCTCGCGTCTCAAGAAACTTCCTCTTTGCGTCCGGCTCACGCGCGAGCTGCACGAAGAACTCATGACCGGCGTCCAGGGGCATCAGGCTGCGCCCGGACGTTTTCGGAAGATCCAGAATTGGATTGGCAAGCCCGGCAGCACTATCGCAACTGCTTCGTACGTTCCACCCCCGCCAGGAGAGGTTGAGCCGTGTCTTGCGGACTGGGAAAAGTTCCTGCATGAATCGACCCTTCCGCCTCTGATAACCATAGCTCTCGCTCATTATCAATTCGAGGCCATTCACCCGTTCCTTGATGGCAATGGCCGAGTCGGACGGTTGCTTATAACCTTGTTCCTAATCGAGCGCCAGATCCTCCCGACACCTCTGCTCTATTTATCGGCGTTCTTTGAAGCTTCAAGGCGAGACTACTACGACGGTTTGCGCGCGATCAGCGAACGCGGGGCATGGAACGATTGGTTGGAGTATTTCCTGCTGGGAGTCGCTCGCATGTCTGAGGATGCTTTGAGTCGAGCCACGCGCATTAACGGATTACTGGCTGATTGGCAGAAGAGAGTTTCGGGGGAATCAAGCAACAACCCGTTGCGCGTGGTCGAACTCTTGGGGGCGAATCCGTTCATCACTACCAGAGGAGCGACGGACAAATTGGCGATCGCGTTTACGACCGCGCAGCGTGCCATCGAGCGGTTAGACCGTGCGGGAATTCTGAAACGGGTCGGCGATGGGAAGCGCGACCGAGTCTATTGCGCGACTTCTCTCCTGGATATTCTCGAAGAACCGGCCTGTCTTAAACCAGCCGCCGCCAGGTAGATCAACCCGTGGTCTTCCGCTGCAGCTCGACACCCCCGTCATGGCTGGTTGGCCCAGCATCCCCGGTATCGAGGGCAGTGCGGTGAGCACTCCCCCGGCCACGAGCGTTATCGGCGCAACAAATTCCGCTGAGGCGGGTTAACTCTGAGCTGCGGCTAACTTTCGGTTACCGTACGCGAACTTGCTGAAACCCAAGGCCCAATAGGCTGAGCCTTGCCTGGACACCCCAGGATATGGGGTAGCGCCGGTGAACCGTCATTTCGCTGGGATGCGCAGCTTGGCCAGAGGAGGGGTGTATGGTGGAGCCAAATTTCCGCACCAAGCAAATCTGCATAAGGGTAAACGAGTACGAGTACGCTCAATTGGAGCGAGCCGCCCAAAAGTCAGCCAAGGCGCTAAGGGCGTGGTGTCGCGAGGTACTGCTGGGCAGTGTGAACATCCAGCCAGCGAAGCTGAATGGAACGGGGGTCGAAGCCTACGCGGTCATGGCTGAGGTCGTGGCGCTCCGAGCGATCCTGCTGAACGTGCTTTTCAAGCAGGCGAAGGGGGAAACACTGACCGCCGAGGAGATGCAGCGGCTCATCGATCGGGCTGACTCAGACAAGCTGAAGAAGGCGCGAGAAAGGCTCGAACAGGCATCAGGTTCCAAAGCGAGCTGAGCGCCAAGGTGTTCGGTACGTCTTCTGACAGTCCCGTGGTTCCATGGCAAACTGCGGAAGGGTGCCGTGAGGGGGGTGAACAGTGAATCGGTTATTGGGTCGGGCGGAATCTGGGGGTTGGTCCATAAAGTGGCCGGTGTCGACTGTTGGGGCCTTACTACTTGCGGGCGTGGTGGGGATAGGAATCTTCACCTACCGAAATGTCGAGGTGTGGACGCCATTGCAGCAGTGGTACTGGATTCAATATCTGAACACCAAGAATTTTCCCAGTCCGAGTGGCGGCTACCAGATGATCTCAAAATTGGACCGACGCGGCGAACGCAGCATCGCCGTCGATGCTGACGTGGTGCCGGCCCCTCCGCACGGACGGCAATGGATTGCATTTGAGCTCACACCACAAGCGCGCCAGGCAGGGGCGCTCCAGTTGGTTGTGGACAACGTCCATTACAGCAGCGCCCAAATGAATCAGATTCTTGCTGATCAGATCTTTCGAGGCCAGACGCCCGACGATCTGTTACGGCCCGCATGGGTCGGGGCATTGGGAGTTTTTGTGCTGGGGTTGGTGCTGGCAATCCCACGGAGCCGGGCACGATGGCGCACCGCGGATCAAGGGCGCAGGCTCAAGGGCCCAGAGATGGTCACCGCAAAGGAATTCAATCAATGGAGTGGAGCGGATGGCATCAGCTTTCTGACCACGGAGGGAAGAGAATCGCTCTCGATTCCGCGCTCGTTAGAGAGTAGCCACATAGTGATGATGGGAGACACAGGTGCAGGAAAGAGTGTTTTACAGCGGCGGGTGCTCACGCAGATCGCCGAGCGGGGCGAGACGGCCATCGTGTATGATCCGGCGCTCGAACACACACCGCAGTTTTTCAATCCTGCCCGCGGCGATCTCATCCTGAATCCCTTAGACCTACGTTGTCCTTATTGGTCGCCGTCCGATGAAGTGATGCACGAGGCGGAAGCGCTGACGCTGGCTACATCGCTGTTCCCCGACAAACCACGCGAGAACACATTCTTCATCGAAGGTCCGCGAAAGATCTTCGCCCACTTGCTCACGCTGAAACCGACGCCCGAGGATCTGGTCGGGTGGATGAGTCACGAGGAAAAACTTGATCGCCTCTTGAAAGGCACCGAACTGTCGGCATTCATCTATCGGGGCGCTGGTCCACAGCGCGGCGGTGTGTTAGCTGCGCTCAACATGGTTGCTGACAGTCTGAGGCTCTTGCCGAAGGAGAGTGACACGAAGCAGCGGTGGACAACGGAAGAATGGGCACGAAAGCGCACTGGTTGGCTGTTCCTGACCTCCACTCCCCGATTCCGCGAGCGGCTGTTGCCGCTCACGAGCCTGTGGCTGGACACGTTAGTACTGCGATTGATGAACCAGGGCGATCCCTCATTGCGTCACGCCTGGTTTGTGCTTGACGAGCTTGCGAGCCTGCAGCGCCTGCCGCAGTTGCATACCGCCCTGACCGAGAACCGCAAATCTGGCAATCCAGTCGTGATTGGTTTTCAAGGCCGCAGCCAGCTAGAAGTGCGCTACGGGCATGAAGCCGAAGCGATGCTCTCACAGCCTGCGACGAAAATCTTCTTGCATACCAGCGAACCCCGGGCGGCGAAATGGATCTCGGATACGATCGGAGAAGTCGAAATGGAACGAATGAAAGAAACCGTGAACACAGGACAGTTTCTGCGCACTGCTAAGTCCAGAACCTATCACAAGGAAAGACGAACAGAGCCGCTGGTACTGCCATCGGAAATCAGCGGACTACAGCGCTTGCACGCATTGCTTAAAGTCGACAATCTGGTAGTACCTTTCAGCTTTCCCTATCTCGCTCCTCGAAAAACGCAACCCGGTTTCATCCCACGAGAAATCACACCGCGGGTGGTCGAAATCGGCACACGGACGCCGCAGCCGAACATTCGGGCCGCCGAAGAGATCAGGCCGAGCGATTGGGAGAATTCCAAAGGCATAGCAGCCGGACAAGAGCCGTACTTCGAGTAAATCATGCTGACCCTCTCCAAACCGCTGAGTGCGGCCCGGACGCAGGCCTATCACAAAGAGGAGTTCGCGAACGCGCGGGAGAACTACTACTCCGAGGGAGATCACATACGCGGCGAGTGGCACGGCAAGCTCGCCAACCAATGGGGGCTCAAGGGTGAAGTACGGGAAGAGCACTTCGGGCGACTGGCGCACGGGCAAGACCCGATAACGGGGGAACAACTCGTGCGGTACCAGACCGCGCGCGAATATGTGAATGGTCGCGGCAAGACGGTGCGCATGATGGAACACCGCGCCGGCTGGGATGCGACCTTCGCCGCGCCTAAGAGCGTGTCATTAACCGCTCTCGTTGGGGGAGACGATCGTGTACGCCAGGCGCATCGCGAAAGCGTGAAGGTAGCGCTTGACGAGATGGAGAAATATGTCCAGGCTCGGCCGGCAGAAACAACGGGCAAATGGATTGCAGCCAGTTTCGAGCACGATAGTGCGCGCCCGGTCAAGGGGTACGCCGCACCGCATTTGCACACACATGTTGTGTTCTTCAATTTAACAGAAACTCAGAACGGACAATCGCGGGCCTTGTCACCTTACGAACTGTTCCGCTCGCTGGAATATACGACTGCGATCTATCGCTCCGAACTGGCGCTGCGGCTGAAGGAACAGGGCTATGACATCGAAAGGGGCAGAAGTGGCCAGCCGGAGATCAGAGGTTACACGCGACAGTATCTGGACGCCTCCAGTCCACGGCGTCGGCAAATCCAAGCATACCTCGAAGAACAAGGCTTCAGAAGCGCAGGCGCCGCGCAGATCGCCGTGCACCAAACGCGCGACGGCAAATTGCCCGCGATCACGCACGAAGCGATGCAGCTGAAGCATCGAGAACTAGCCGCGCACTTCGGCCAGCAGGAGGAGCCAGTAATCCGCGCCGCCGAGGAGCACCATATCGAAGAGCAAAGTCGGGAGCAGAAAAACCAGAGCGTCGAATCGGCGCTGACTTATGCGCAGGAGAAAAATCTGAAGCGTCACGCTGTGATGGATGAGCGCGAACTCATGCGCGATACGCTCAAGCATTCGATGGGTGAGGCCGGCTTCGCCGACGTCCGCGAGCAGTTTGAAAATCGAGTGCAATCGGGTGATCTGATCCAAGTGGAAAACAGATCGCCGAGTCGCCTATTTACCACGCAAGAGATGATCGGCTATGAACGAAACAACATCGCCCAGATGCGAGCGGGACAGAACCGGCACGAGCCGATGGTGAGTTCGGAAACGTGGCGCGAGGTGGAAGGAAGGCACGCGCATTTGAGCGCTAGCCAGAGCGCAGCGGTCGAGCAGATCGTATCGAGCCCGGATAAGATCATGGGCCTTGAGGGTGTAGCGGGCGCGGGGAAAATTGCTTCCTTGGCTGCCGTGCGCGACGCCGCAGAGCAGGGAGGCTACCAAGTACGCGGGCTTGCGCCGACATCGCGAGCAGCGCACACGTTGGCAGAGTCCGGCATCGAGTCAGAAACCTTGTATCGACACCTTCACAGCAAGGAGCAGCCTGAACACGGAGAAAAGCGGCTCTACATCCTGGATGAAGCGAGCCTGGCGATTACGAAACAGATGAATGAATTTCTCGATCGGCTGCAGGGTGAGGACCGCGTGTTGCTCGTAGGGGATCCGCGGCAGCATGACGATGTCGAAGCAGGCAGGCCATATCAGCGGTTGCAGGAAGCGGGAATCGAAATCGCGCGGCTGGACGAAATCGTGCGGCAGAAAAACTCGGCCCTCGAGGAAGCCGTGGAGCAACTTGCCTGCGGTGATGTGTTTCGAGCGATAGACAATGTTGATCGCCAGGGCCGGGTGCAGGAGATCGCGGGCCGCGACGAGCGGCTAAGTCAAATTGCGAGCGACTACGCGCGAGAACCACAAGGCACGCTCGTCATCTCTCCCGACAACGAATCACGCCGGGAATTGAATGGACTGATCCATCGGGAAATGCAGGAGCGCGGCAACGTGAGCTGGAACGAACACAAACTCCGCGTGCTCGATTCGCGGCAGGAGATGACGGGAGCAGATCGCCAGTGGGCGGGGCAGTACGAGGAGGGCGATGTGGTGCGCTACACGCGCGGCAGCCGAGTGCTAGGCATCGAGCCGGGTGAATGCGCGCGTGTGGAGAGCGTGGATACGAAAGAAAATCTCGTCTCAATCGAGCGCGTTAACGGCGAACATCACACCTACAATCCACAGCGACTAAGAGGAGCGGCCGTGTATCAGGAGACCGAGCGCGCGTTCTCGGAAGGCGACCGCATACAGTTCACAGCGCCATCGAAGGACTTGCACGTTGCCAATCGCCAGTTGGGCATCGTCGAGAAAATCAACGACACCGGCGACGTCCAAATCCGCACGGACTCAGGCCGAGAGGTCGCGTTCAACATTCGCGAGCATCCGCATCTGGATTACGGTTACGCGATGACTGGTCACAGCAGTCAGGGCCAAACCGCCGAGCGCGTGCTGATTCACGTGGACACGGATCAAAGCGAATTATTGATTAACAATCGCTTCGCGTATGTGGCTGTCTCGCGGGGGCAATATGACGCCGAAATCTACACCAACGACAGAAGCGAACTCGCGCGAGACTTGAGCCGTGACTTGACCGAGCGCACAGCGACTGAAAGCCAGGAGCCGCAGCCGATGGCGCACAGGATCGAGCTAGGGACCACGCAGCCAACAAGCAAAGCGCCAGAGCAGGACGAGATGCACGGCATCGGTTACGAGATGTCTATGTAGGGCCCTTCGCTCTCGCAGCCGTCAAGGATCTACGCGCCGCTGACGCGGCGCGCAGAGAACGCGCGTCCTTGACTGCTGCTCCGTTGCGGGCGTGTCTCAGCTAGGGAGGCATGGGCCTGAATGTCTTTCAAAACGGCGAAATTGAAAGATGGTCCCCATATACAGTCAAAGGCTAGACCGAAGTCATCTCGCATTTACTCCAGTTGTGCGATGTATGCGCCAAATGATTCCAGGTCAATTTTGTTGATATTGCCCCGTTTGGGCGTCTTAAACGAAGCCAGCAACACCTTCGATGACTTCGCGGAGATGCCCTTGGATGGTAGATCCAGTTTGATGGCCTGGTGCGATCCGCTCATGTTTAGCACGATCAGCACGTATTTTCCGGCGTAGCTGCGAACGTAGGCGAGCACGTTCGGATCATCCTGGTTCAGCGCCACATATTTGCCGTCGAGCAGTGCCGGATTGGTGTGACGCAGGGACAGGAGATTCCGATAATAGTTCAAAATTGAATTCGGATCTCTCCGCTCCGCTTCCACATTGTATTGCTTATAGAGAGCGTCGACCGGATTCCATGGCTTTACCTGGCTGAAGCCGGCGTTCGGTTGGGAATTCCACTGCATCGGCGTCCGTTCCCCGTCTCGACCTTTGTCTTTGGGCCAGCCCAGCTTCCCGATGGGATCTTGCACGTCCTCTTTGGTCTTGGGATCGTTGTTCTCCATGCCGATCTCTTCGCCGTAATACAGGATCGGGGTTCCACGCAGGGTCAGGTAGAGCGAAGCCAGCAACTTCGCAATCTGATCGTTGTGCTGGCCATCGCCGTACTTGGTGTACTGGCGCGGCTCGTCATGGTTGCTGAACACGTAAACTGGCTGACCCTCGAAGGACTCGGCGTCCGCTATTTGTTTGCGGAACTCGGGAGCCGAGATTTTGCCAACGGCAAAGAACCGGAAGTCGATCGGTAGTTGCAACTCATTGCCGTGCTGGCCGTAGTACAGCTTCAGCTGATCCAGAGTGTCGGTCCAGGTCTCTCCGATCAGTACACCGTCATACTCATCGGACACTTTGCGCAGCCGTTGCAAGACGCCGTGAAGTTCCGGAAGTTCGAGGTTGTGAATCTCCTGCATCACCGGATCGCCGTAGGCATTGATTTGGTGATCGACGAGGGGATTGTCCGTTAATTCCGGGTCTTCGAAGAGATTCGTGACTGCATCCAGCCTGAAACCGGCAGCGCCGCGCCGATACCACCAGCGAGCTACATCGAACATGGCGGTTTCGACTTCGGGATTCCGCCAGTTGAGGTCAGGCTGCGCAGCGTAGAAATAATGGTAGTACCACTGGTTGGCTGCTGGATCGAACCGCCACGCCGGTCCTCCAAATAACGATGTCCAGTTGTTGGGGGGCTGGCCCGCACTTTTCCCGTCACGCCAGATGTACCAGTCGCGCTTCGGGTTTGTCTTCGAGGAGCGGGACTCGATGAACCAGGGATGCTGGTCCGAGGTGTGATTGACCACGAAGTCAAGAATGATGCGAATACCTCTCTTCTTGCCCTCCGCGATCAGTTGGTCCATGTCGGCCAGCGTGCCATAATGGGGGTCCACGTTTTCATAGTCCGACACGTCATAGCCGAAATCGACCTGGGGCGAAGGAAACATGGGCGTGAGCCAGATGGCATCGACGCCCAACCAGTGCAGGTAGTCGAGTTTTGATGTAATGCCCTTGATATCGCCAAGCCCGTCATTGTTGCTGTCGGCAAAACTGCGCGGATAGATCTCATAAAATACCGCGTGCTGCCACCACGGCTGGTCGGCCTTTTCCTGGGCAACCGCTGCGAGGTTGAGACACACGAAGAACGAAAACAGCACACCCAGTATTTGCCTGCGCATCACGATGCCATTGGCCCCCAAACCGGAGACGATCTTATCAGCTGCCAGGTTCGCACCACCAAACATTTCTTCCCTTTCATCTCTTCTTTCCCCGGCAGTAAAGTCGAGCACTTTTCAGGCTAGCCGCTGCGGCACGTCGTATCACTGCACGTTGCGAGTGCGCCCCGCTGCGAGTAGATTGGTCTGTCTCAGCCCGCACTGTACTCTCGAGATCCTTATGCTGAAATGCACGATGGATCAATCTGCGAGTCGCGAGCCGACGAAGCGGGTGTATACTCGCCGATTCGTTTTTCGGCAACCAAGAAAGGATTCGTGATGACCGGACGGTGGAGCGTATTTACCTGGCGGCGTTTTGCTGAATGTGGCCTTTCCGCAGCGGTCTCCTCTGCCTTTTTTCTTGTCTTTTTCTTTGTTTTTGCCCTCCCGGCTCGGGCGCAGTCCGCCGAGGAAGCTGCCCAAATTGCGAACGCGCTCTCCAGCCAGTCCCAGAAGGTAATCGAGCGGCTGTCTGGCCTGGATGCCCTGCCGGCGGACGGATGGAAGACGCATGTGGGTGACCTGGCGCACGGCGAAGCCCCCGATCTGGATGACTCGAGTTGGCCGGTGGTTCGTGCCAAGGCCGAGGCCGGGACAGGCGCAGTGTGGTATCGCCGATCCCTCACCGTGCCTCCCACGTTGAACGGATACGACCTCACGGGCGCCAGAATCTGGTTCAGCTTTCAAGCCGACGCGAACGGGCCTATGCCGGAGATCTTCTACGTGAATGGCCGTCGCGTGGCTATGGGCGACGACCTTGAGCCCATCGTTCTCTTCGATCATGCGAAGCCCGGCGACATGGCGCTGGTCGCGGTCAAGCTTCTGCCCACGGTCGACAAGAAAACCTTTCTGGGGACGAAGCAGAAAATCGAGTTCTCCGAGAGCCGGCCCAATCCGGACGACGCGCGAATTGAGTTTCTCGCCGCTGCCATCCTGCTTCCGAGTCTGTCCAGGAATGTCTCGGCCGACACTGCCGCGCTCGAAAACGCCATTGGCGCGGTGGATCTGAAGGCGCTCGACGCCGGGGACCAACGAGCCTTTGACGCCTCGCTGCGGCAGGCACAGGAACGGCTGGAGACGCTGAAGCCCACGCTTCGGCAAGCCACCATGCACCTTACCGGCAACGCCCATATCGACGCGGCGTGGCTCTGGCCGTGGACTGAGACGGTCGACGTGGTCAAGCGAACCTTCGGCACCGCGCTGCAATTGATGAACGAGTATCCGGACTATACCTATACGCAGTCGGCGGCAGCGTACAACGAATGGATGGCCGAAAAATATCCACAGATGAATGAGGAGATCAAGCGGCGGATCAAGGAGGGCCGTTGGGAGATTGTCGGCGGGATGTGGGTTGAGCCCGACTTGAATATTCCCGATGGCGAATCCACGGCGCGTTCGTTGCTGATTGGAAAGCGCTGGTTCCAGAAGGAGTACGGCGTGGACGTCCAGATTGGCTGGAACCCAGACTCCTTCGGGTATAACTGGCAGTTACCACAGATCTATAAGAAGTCTGGGATCGATTATTTTGTCACTCAGAAGATGGCATGGAATGACACCAATCACCTGCCCTTCAAGCTGTTCTGGTGGGAAGCACCAGACGGCAGCAAAGTCCTCACTTACTTTCCCCATGACTACGTTCACACCGACCTGAATCCGGTGCGTTTGGCGGAGGATCTTGCAATTGCTCGCAAGCAGGCGCCGGGGTTGAGCGAAATGATGGACCTATATGGAGTGGGCGATCACGGCGGCGGACCAACGCGCGCCATTTTGGATGAAGGCGTGCACTGGATGCAGCCAGATAAGATCGTCCCACCCATGCGGTTCGGCACCGCCTCGGCTTACTTTCATGACGTCGCCGGCAAGGTGGATAGTAACTCGCCGGAGTGGGACTATACCTCGATTGCAAAGGGCTACACCGAGCCGCCTGCGCCGGCGCCAGGCAAGATCAGCATTCCCACCTGGAAAAGCGAACTCTATTTTGAATACCACCGCGGCGTCATGACGACGCAGGCTAACCAAAAACGTAACATGCGTCAGAGTTCCATGTGGGCATTGAATGCCGAGAAGTACGCCTCTCTGGCATGGCTGGAGGGAAAGCCCTATCCCGCCGATGCATTGACCGAGGCATGGAAGAAGATCACCTTCAACGATTTTCACGACCTCGCCGCGGGATCGGGCATCGGCATCATCTATAAGGATGCACAGCGCGACTATGACCGGGTGCGGTGGGCGACGAGTGAGGTCGCCAGCAACGCAATGAGTATTCTTGCGTCCCACGTGAATACATCCGCGGGTGGCGGAATTGCTGTGTTCGTATTCAATCCTCTGGGGTGGGAGCGTTCCGGGCTGGTGACGCTGGAGCTTCAGATGCCTTCCGCGACTGCGAGTCCGGTGTCAGTCCTCGATCCCGAGGGCCGTGTCCTTCCTTCGGAGGTTCTGGGGAGCGACCATGCCACCAACACGTATCGGCTGCTGGTAAACGTTAAGAACGTGCCTTCGATGGGCTACACGATTCTTCATGTTGTTCCGGGTGCGAAGCCGGCGGCGAGTGATCTGAAAGCCAGCGATGTGAAGGGCAGTGATCTGAAAGGCAACGAACTGGCCATGGAGAACGCGAACCTCCGGCTCCGTCTAAATCCGAAGACGGGCTGCATTACAAGCCTCTTCGACAAGCGCTCGAACTTCGAATCGCTGGCGAGCGGGGCCTGCGGCAATCAACTGCAAACCTTTAAGGACACTCCCAAGGATTACGACGCGTGGAATATCGATCCGGGTACGCTGGATCACATGACCCCGATCGACACCGTAGATTCGGTGAAGCTGATCGAAAAGGGTCCGCTGCGCGCCGTGATTCGGGTGTCGCGCTCCTGGCAAAACTCGAAGTTCACGCAGGACATCACGCTGTATGCGGGAGCCGACCAAGTCGAGGTGGTGAACGACATCGACTGGCATGAGACACACGTTCTGCTGAAGGCAGCTTTCCCGCTGGCCGCAAGCAGCAGCCGTGCCACCTATGAGATTCCTTTTGGCAGCATCGAACGTTCCACCACGCGGAACAACACCTGGGAACAGGCGCAGTTTGAGGTGCCGGCACAACGCTGGGCAGATCTTGGCGACGGTCAGCATGGATTCAGCCTGATCAATGAATCCAAGTTTGGATACGACGATCGGGATAACGTGCTGCGTCTCACGCTGCTGCGTTCGCCGGTTTGGCCGGATCCGGAAGCCGATCGCGGGCGCCAGCACTTCGCCTACGCTCTCTATCCACACCCGGGCGACTGGAAGCAGGCCCTCACCGTGCGGCATGGCTATGAGTACAACTATCCGTTGCAAACTATGCAGGTTGCGGCGCACGCCGGTGGCCTGCCTCCGGAGCACTCCTTCGTGTCGGTTCAACCGGACAATATTGTACTGACAGCGATGAAGAAGGCAGAGGACAGCGACAGTCTTATCTTTCACGCGTATGAGTGGGCGGGCAAGCCCGGCAGGGTCACGCTGACTATACCCAAGGGAGCCACTGGCGCCGTCGTAACCAACCTTCTCGAACAACCGCAGGGATCGCCGCTGACGATCACCGGTGACAGACTGACGGTCCCCATCCGTCCCTTTGAGATTCTCACCCTGCGCGTCGATTATGCGGGAAAGCATGATCCGCAAGATCACGGGGCGCAGCCGTTGACTCCCTGACAATCAATTCCGGTTTGACCTTGTGGTGAACCGGGCTGACTGTCGTATTCTTGCGATGGGCACGAATGGCCTCCATCAGAATTTCCGCTCCCATGGAAGCCAGGGTCTCCATGTGTTCACGCACGCTGGTCAGGGCAGGATTGTAGAAGGCGGCAGCGGGAATATCATCGAATCCTATTACCGAACAATCCAGCGGGACCCTAAGGCCTGCGCTGATCAGGGCCCGAATCGCGCCGAAGGCAGTCATATCGTCGAAGGCCACCAGCGCCGTGAAGGGAAGCTTGAGGGCGAGCAACTGTTTGGTACATTCGAAGCCCGCTTCATAGCTGGAGAAGGGATCGCTCAAGGTGACCACCAGCCTGGGATCTAGTTCCAAACCTGCCGCGGCAGCGAAGGAGCAAATTCCAGCCCATTGGTGGTGGCTGTCGACGATCATGCTCGACCCGCGGATAAAGGCGATCTTACGGTGGCCCAGCCGATAGAGGTGCTCGAGGGCCTGCTGGGTACCGGCTTGGTTGTCGGTGGCGACCCAGCTTAAGGCGTCGGTTTCCGGCTCCCGGCCCAGAATGACGCAAGGAATTTTTCGCCTTTCTGAGGCGCTAAGAAGCTCGGTCTCAAAGGAGAGCGAGTTGGCGAGAATAATCAATCCTTCGACGCGCCGTCCCAGCAGAACATTGAGGTATTTCTTAAAGCGCAGGCGGTCGTTCTGGATATCGACCAAGAACGGAAGATAGCTGGATCGCGAAAAGCTGTTTTCGATGCCGCGCAGAATCTGGGCGCAATACGGATCGGCGATGTCGGGCACCATCACCCCGATGGTATGGCTGTGCTGGCTGCGCAGAGCCTGGGCGAAAGGATTAGGTTGGTAGCCCAGTCCTTCCGCAACTTGAGTGATGCGCTTCTTGGTGGATTCCGGAATATAACTTGCCAAAGGTGTGTGATTCAGCACCATGGACACGGTGGTTGGCGAAAGCCCGCATTCCCTGGCTACGTCTCGAATGGTGACCGTAGCAGTTGTTTTCGCTGTGGACTGCTTCACCGCGTTGTCCCTCAGATGTCCGGTCTTGCGGTGGCCGGTCTGTGGATTCCGACCACGGCTTTTTGGATATCGGGTAGCGGGAAAATTCCCTTGACACCGTCCCTTGGCCGATGATATTACACCGTTTTACTAAATCGGTAAACTAAATTCATTTTTCGTGGCAGGGGGCTTCCACCGTGACTTGGCGAACCGGGTCGGTTCTGAAGTTCGGCGCAGTTGCCGTCGTTCTATGGAGTGCAATCGTTGCCCGGGCAGGCATTACCGGTTCCATCTCGGGCAGTGTCATCGATCCCAGCGGCGCTGTCGTTTCGGGCGTGACCGTGACCGTCACCAGCCTCTCGACGAACGTGCAGAGCACGACGGTCACCGACACAAAAGGGTTTTATAGTTTTCCCGCTCTCAATGTCGACCGTTACAACGTCACCGTCAATCAGACGGGATTCAAGAACTTTCTCGAGAACGGAGTCCAGATCAACGCCAATTCTGCAATCCGGATCGATATCAAACTGCAGGTTGGCGGAGTAACCAATACGGTTACCGTGCAAAGCAATCCGTTGCAGGTAGAAACGCAGAGCACTCAGCTGGGGGACGTGATCGAAGGTGCAACCATTACCTCTGTGCCGCTCAATGGCCGGTCTTATATCGACCTGTTAGCGCTTCAGCCTGGGGTATCGCCGTACTCGGGGGACGACACGGCGTCGGGCGTTGTGCAGGCACCCATTTCTGGCAACCTGAATAACGGGACGCAATCCATCAATGGCGGCCGGCCCGAGGCCAACGGGTTCATGGTGAACGGGGCCGATGCGGAAGAAGGAGTACACAATGGAGCCGCCATTGTTCCCAACCTGGATTCGATTGCGGAGTTCCGCATTATCACCAACAACTTCAATGCGGAGTATGGGAATTACAGCGGCGGCCAGATCAATGTCGTCACAAAATCAGGCAGCAACCAGTTTCACGGCGATCTCTTCGACTTCCTCCGCAACACGGATTTGGATGCGCGGAACTACTTTTCTCCGAGCCGCGGCGTGTTTATTCAGAACCAATTTGGGGGGATATTCGGGGGTCCCATTCGAAAAAATAAGCTTTTCTTCTTTGTCGACTATCAGGGAACGAGGCAGATTCTAGGGGCCACGCAGTACTATCCGGTACCCTCGACAGCGGACCGTACCGGCAACTTATCTGATGTGGCAAGTTCGTTCTCCAGCGGGACGGACAGCGCCAACAACCCGATTGCAACCACCATCACGGCGGCATACTGGGCAAGTCTTCTCAGTTCCCGGTTGGGCTATGCGGTAAGCAACGGTGAACCGTATTCCTACACCTCTGGAATGGTGAACCCGGCTACGATCAACCCCAGCACCGGAGCTGGTGTCCCTTATACCAATAACTGCACCAGTAATAATCCAACCACGGGGTGCGTCTTTCCGAACGCCGTCATTCCGCAAAAGGCCTGGGATCCCGTTGCCGTCAACATGCTGAATTTTGTCCCGTCTCCTAACGGAAACGGGCCGCTGGGGCCGACTTACTCCACTTCAGCCTTCAATGAAACACTGACGGATGACAAAGGTGGCGTGCGAATTGACGAGAACATCGGCAAGAACACGCTATTCGGCTACTACTTCGCCGACAAATACAACGTCGCCAATCCCTATGCCTCCGTCACGGTTCCGGGGTTTACGGCGGTAACGTACGGTTTGTCTCAGATGATCAACCTGGGACTGACCACGACGGTGAGCAATGCCAGCGTCAATGATGTTCGCGTGGTTTATTTGCGCAACGTGAACTACATCGGGAACCCGGAAGGGGGGTTGGGAGTGTCGCTCGCCTCGCTCGGGTTCAATACGCCATGGAATAGCACGGGCGGCCTTGGCAATGTCTCCCCCAGTCTGGCGGGAGTGCCCAACGTTTCTTTCAACAACTACAGTTTTGGCGTCCCATCCACTACGTTTGACCAGTTCAACAATACTTTCCAGGTCATTGATAATTTCACCAGGACGGTGGGAACGCACACTTTACAGTTCGGGGTGGACGTTCACTACGATCAAATTAACCTGATCGGTTTCACAGCGGAAGATGGGCAGTTTGCTTTTACGGGGGCGGAGACGGGCATTGATTTTGCGGATTTTCTGATTGGTGCCCCCAGTTCCTTCATTCAGGGAAGTCCCGACATTGAGCACACACGCAGCAAATACTATGGCCTGTACGCGCAGGACGGTTGGCGGGTACGGCCAAGCCTTACCCTGAATTATGGATTGCGCTGGGAGGCGAGCACGCCCTGGTATGACACGCGAAATTTCATAGAAACGCTGATCGTGGGCGAGCAATCCAAGGTTTTCCCGAACGCGCCAGCCGGGCTCGTGCTTCCCGGGGATCCGGGCGTTCCGCGCACACTCGCCCCGACTAAATACGACAACTTCGCGCCGCGATTTGGATTGGCATATTCTCCACCCAATAGCGAAGGGCTTCTGGCGAAGATTTTCGGTGGACCCGGAAACTCGAGTATTCGCGTGGGGTATGGCCTGTTCTACCAATCCATTCAGCAGGCCGACACGGAGCAGGAAATCGGAGATGCGCCCTACGGTTTCTATTATCAAAACCCCACTCCCCCGTTGCTCAACTCTCCCTTCATTGACCGGACTACCGGCAGTCTTGAGCCCAACGACTTTCCTTTTCAGTTTCCCCCGGCAAATGTTGGGGTGAAAAATCCGGATACAAGCTTTCCCTGGAGTCTGGTGGAACCGATCAGTGGAGGAAATTATTTCTACAACAAAAATACTCTGCCCTATTCCCAGGACTATGAATTGTCAGTGCAGCGGCAGTTTGGAAGCGGGACTGTGATGACGCTCAGTTACGTCGGAACGGTAGGAAGAAAACTGCTTACCTTTGTGGAATCGAATCCGGGAGAGCAGGCTCTGTGCCTGGAATTGAGCAATCCTGCGAACGTGGCGCCTGGCACACCCACCTGCGCGCCGTTCGGGGAAAATGGCGTCTATACTCTCCCGAACGGGCAGATCATTAACAGTACTCGCGCTCCGTTTGGCGCCAACTTTGGCAGTAATGCGTACATGAAGTCCATGGCAAATTCCAGCTACAACTCCTTTCAGGCGAGCCTGCAACATAGAGATAAGTATGAAAACTTTATGCTGGCATACACCTGGTCGAAGTCGCTGGATAACGGATCGGGAACGTTGGATGCGACGAATCCTTACAATCCGCGTTTAACGAAAGGTCTATCGATCTACGATGTGCCGCAGGTTTTTGTGGCGAGCTATACCATCCAATTGCCGTTCGACAGGTGGTCTGGAAATGGAATGCTGTCGAAGAGTTTGACTGGCGGCTGGGCCTTGTCGGGCATTACGACCTTCGCCAGTGGGCAACCGATTCAGCTTTCCGAGACCGATGACAATTCGCTAAGCGGAACCTTCCTGGCTCCCGTGGACGTGCCAAGCTATTCCGGGAACGGGAGCAAATTGTACGAGGATCGCAATCCGCGTGACGGTAACCCATACTTCAACCCGAACTATTTCACGGAGGAACCTTTGGGGCAGATCGGCAATGCAATGCGCCGGTCCTTTACTGGTCCCGGCTTGAACAATTGGAATATTGCGCTACTCAAGAATACGAAAATATCGGAGACAAAACAGGTGCAGTTTCGGGCGGAAGCATTTAATGTCTTCAACCATGCGCAGTTTTATGCTTCGACTGCATCGGGGGATTTCAACAACACCGGTCTAGGCGGATTCGGTTATGTCACGTCGGCACACGATCCGCGCATCATGCAAGTGGCTTTGAAACTGCTGTTCTAATGGACTGGGCCGAGCTTGATTTGCGCCGGAGGGTTGCGGCCCGATCACAGTCGATGGTCGAGGTTCCGGGAACAGCCCTTGCTTTTTTCCCAATAAAAGCTGTAGCTGTGGACACGAACCGTACCCAGGAGATAAACGCATGTCTGGACTGGCATTGCTCGGGGGGAAGAAAGCAAAAGGCAAGGCCTTCCCCGTGTGGCCGTACTACGACACGAATGAAGAGCGGGCGCTCAAGGAAGTACTGGAGAGCCGAGTCTGGTGGCGGACGCCCGGGACCAGGACGCTGGAGTTTGAAAGCGCCTTTGCAAGATTTCACGGGGCTCGCCACGGGATCGCAGTGACCAACGGAACCGCTGCTCTCGAAGTCACCATGGCGGCTCTTGGCATCGCCAGCGGCGACGAGGTGATTCTTCCGGACTTCACTTTTGTCGCGACCGCCAGCGCCGTTTTGTTTGCCAATGCGCTTCCGGTACTGGTGGACGTCGACCCGGAGACCTATTGCATTAATCCCGACTTGGTGGAGGCTGCGATCACGACCAGAACGAAGGCGATCGTCGCGGTGCACATGGGCGGGCATCCCGCCGACCTCGATCGTCTGAAACAGATCGCCAGCGACAAGCAACTGTTGTTGATCGAAGACTCGGCGCACGCGCACGCCAGCGAATGGCGCGGGCAACGCGTCGGGACTTTTGGGGTCGCCGGCACTTTCAGTTTTCAATCGAGCAAGCTGATGACCGCGGGCGAAGGCGGGATCATCATCTCCAACGACGACAAGTTCGAGGTGCAGGCCCGCTCCGTGCATGACTGTGGGCGTATGCCCGGCGAATGGTTCTATAGCCACTACATTTATGGATCGAACTACCGGCTGAGCGAATGGCAGAGCGCCATATTGAACGTGCAGTTGAGCCGGCTCGACGAACAGACCCAGCGGCGCCATCACAACGCACGGCTGCTCGACCAGCTATTGGGCGAAATTCCCGGGATTACGCCGCAGAAGCTGGACGAACGGTGCACGCGGAACGGGCATTATGCCTACATTTTCCACGTGAACAAGAAGAAGTTCGCCGGACTTTCCACGGCGCGGGTCATCGAAGCGATGAATGCGGAAGGCATTCCCAACCAGGCAAGTTACCCGCCGGTGCATGAGTTGGACATGTTCCGCAAGGGCGAGTACCGGAAGCGTCTCAGCGGGAAACAGGCCAAACAGAAACACGGATTCCTCAAGAAGAAATTCCCGGCGACCCAGAAGGCAGCATGGGAAACAATTTGGATTCCGCAGACGGCGTTGCTGGGAGATGAAGAAGACATGCACGAAATCGCGGCGGCTCTGGCCAAGATTCAGAAGAATGCTAAAGAACTTGCCTGAGGGCTCAGGCAAATTCCCGACCCATGCTCGAGCAATTCTCATACCGGGGCTGGAACAATGCGTACAAGTTGTCGAATGGGGTCGTCGAGCTGATCGTAACCGCCGATGTCGGCCCACGGATTATCTTCTATGGCTTTTGCGAGGGAGAAAACTTGCTGCACGAAGTCGAAGAAGATGCAGGAAGGACGGGCGGAGCCGAGTTCCGCCTTTATGGTGGCCACCGCTTGTGGGTTTCACCGGAAGTGGAAAGAACCTATTATCCCGACAACGCTCCAGTCGCGGTTTCTCAACACGGCAACGCAACTCGTTTCAGGGCGCAACGAGAGGAGTTACCTCCGGGCACCAATTTGCAGAAGGAAGTTGAAATCGAGCTGGCGGCGGCGAGCTCGCAGGTGCGGATCACGCAACGCATCAGGAACGACGACTCACGCTCGACCACGCTCGCTCCGTGGTCGCCCACGATGATGCGGCCGGGCGGGCGCGCAATTCTCCCGCTTCCTCCGCGGGCTGCGATGGATAAGGACCACTATCAGTCGGTCGGAGTCTTTGGCATCTGGTCTTTTACGGATTTTGCCGACCCCCGCTGGGTGCTGGGCACGTCCTACGTACAGTTGCGGCATCTTGCGAACCCGCAAGGCCGTTTCAAAGAGCAGATGGGGGGCATTTACAACTGCGCCGGCTGGGGAGCTTACTTCAGGGACGGTTATCTGTTCGTGAAACGTGCGGCGGTCCTCGGAGATGGCCGATATCCCGATTTCGGCTGCAATTTTGAGGTGTTTACCAACCCTGACTTCCTCGAGTTGGAAACGCTTGGGCCAGTGGTCGAATTGCGACCGGGAGAAACCGCGGAACATGCGGAGCACTGGTGGCTGTTTGGCGGTGTGCCCGGCGGAGAGAACGATACCTGGATTGATTCCGCGGTGATTCCGCGGGTCGAGCAAACGGCTGCGTCGCCGGAGTGAAGAAGAGTTCCCAGATGAGGTCTTCTACGTGGATTTACGGGCAGCGGTGATTGGCACGGGTTTTGTAGGGAGAGCGCACATTGAGGCGCTGCGGCGGCTGGCGATCCCCATCCAGGGAGTGCTGGGGAGTTCGTTTGCCAGGACCGAGGAGTCATGCCAAGCGCTCGGAATCGCGCGCGCGTACCAGACGATGGAAGAGCTGGCGAACGACGAGACGCTGGACGTGGTGCATGTCTGTACTCCCAACCATCTTCATTTTCAAGAGAGCGAATTGGCTCTGCGGGCCGGGAAGCACGTGATGTGCGAGAAACCACTGGCGATGAACACCCAGGAAACCGCGGCGCTGGTGGAGCTGGCACGGCAACAGAGAAGGGTTGGGGCCGTGACTTACAACCTCCGTTACTACCCGCTTTGCCAGGAAGCACGTGCTCTGGTCGAGCAGGGTACGATCGGCGAGCCGCAGATTGCTCACGGCTCGTATCTGCAAGACTGGCTCCTCTATCCCACGGACTGGAACTGGCGTCTGGAGCCCGAACGGGGAGGCGCAATGCGCGCCGTGGCGGACATCGGCACGCACTGGCTGGATCTGATCTGCTGGATCACGGGCCGGAATGTGAAAGAACTTTGTGCCGATCTGGCCACCGTTATTCCGGTGCGGCAGCGGCCCAAGGGGCCGGTGGAAACCTTTAAGAAGACTGACAACCTCGCGACCGCACCCGAAGGGATGAGCACGGACGATTATGGTTCCATCCTCTTGCACTTCGAAGACGGCTTGCGTGGAGTGCTGACCGTGTCGCAGGTCAGCGCGGGACGAAAGAATCGGCTGTGGTTTGAGATCGATGGCTCGGAAGGTTCGCTGGCATGGGACCAAGAACAACCTAACGTCCTCTGGATCGGCAGTCGCAGAGAAGCGAATCGCTGGCTGATCAAAGATCCGTCGCTCATGAGTCCTCAGGCTCGCGGATACGCGGCTTATCCCGCGGGACATGCGGAAGGATATCCCGACACATTCGTTCAGCTCTTTAAAGATCTCTACGGATATATCGACGCCGGTGATTTTCAGGCGCAGCGGTCTTTCCCCACTTTCGAAACCGGCCATTATGAGGTCGGGCTGTGCGAGCTTATCGCTCTCAGCGCGCGAGAACGACGGTGGGTGGAGGTTCCCGGTTAAGCACGAGACCTGCCAGAGTGGCGAACAGGGGGAGAACCATGAAGAGTTTCTTGACACCGTGCGGGATTCGTCGGTTTGTCGTTTTCGCGTCACTTGCCTTCTGGCTTCTGATTCCGCTGCGCTCGCGAGCTCAAACTTCTCGCCCGGTTCCCGACCACGTTCCACCCAAGCGGTCGTCGCAAATCCGCGACGGGTTCGGCATCAACTCCGACCTGCCGCGCGATCCCTATCTCCCATGGAACCGCTGGTGGTGGACGCGCATGTTCGATGCCGGTTTCAAATGGGCCCGCATCGGGCAATATGAAAATAGCTCGGACCGCACCAGCTGGGACTGGATCGAGCAGAAACGCGGAGTATTCTCGAGCTCGCCGGAACTCGAGGATTTTGTGGACTCGCTGGTCGACAACGGAATCAATATCCAGGTGCAATTGATCTATGGCAACGTGATGTACACCTCGCCCAGCGGCAAGCGGCCGGACGTGAGTGTTCCCGAGCCCGGATCGTTTCATAATGATGACCGGAGTTTGTATTCGATCTTCTGGCCGCCGACTACGCCCGAGCAGATCGCTGCCTTCAATCGATACGCGGCCTGGATGGTGAATCATTTTCACGATCGTATCCACTATTGGGCTTTGGGGAATGAACAGGACATTGGCTATTGGAATCCCTGGGGCAATCCCGAGCAGTATGGAAGGCTCCTGGCTCCTTTTATCGGAACCGTGCACCGAACCGATCCGCAAGCGAAAGTGATCTATGGCGGTCAGGCGGACCCCGTCCGCGATTTCACTCAGCGTGCTTTCGATACCTGCCAGTGTGCCTCGGGAATCGATGTGTATGCCTATCACACTTATCCCGGCTACGGTCAGAACCTGAATCCGGAATCCATGGATTACGGCGCTTACCAGACCGAATCTCCGCGGGCGTTGCGGGAACTGGTCACCCACTATCCCGGGGTCAAGCGAAACATCCCATTCTTCGATGACGAATTCAATTCGATTCCTTCGTGGGTGGGTTCGGATGAATCGGTGCAGGCAAAGTATGT
>Ga0182015_10001403_pt1 | contig 31926 bp, 32 predicted proteins | sample 712P3MmetaG_FD_120478 | JGI IMG/M metagenome (GOLD analysis project Ga0182015, IMG submission 120478) | Permafrost microbial communities from Stordalen Mire, Sweden - 712P3M metaG | ecosystem: Environmental > Terrestrial > Soil > Wetlands > Permafrost | place: Sweden: Stordalen | collected... | reverse complement strand
TGTTGGAAAACGGTGTTCGAAAAAAGGATTGCCCGAAAGAGCCAATTACTGCCATCCGCTGACCAACAGAGTTTCCGATTCTAGCACTCCCGTGGCGCAAGCGGAATTCGGCGAACCGGCAGGCTCACAGGGGGAACTCACGCTTCGCGAACTCGAGCGCTGTTTCGTGCGAAAGCAATCGTCCCTCGAGCTGAGCGTCTTCCACGGCCTCCAGAATCTCGCGAAACTTTGGGCCGGGCACGTATCCGGCAGCGATCAAGTCGTCGCCGGTAATCAATGCCGCTGGGCGAATCTTCTCCGGAGGAATCTCGGCGAGCTTCTTTTGGACGAATTCATAGGTGCTCAGATTGCCGTGACTGGCCAGGCAGTCGGCGCGATGCAACGCGAGATGTTCATCGAAGCCGGTCAGGCGCAGGAATTTCTTCAGCGTCGACTGGTTCATGCGTGTGGCGTCACCGAAGCGCATGTGATTGTCGACCAGGGCAAGCACCTGGGTTGCATCTTGGTTGGAGAAACGCAGGCGGCCGCAGATGTCCTCCGCAATCTTGACGCCCACATCCACATGATTGTCAAAACGGATGCGGTCGGGCGCCACGCGGAAGGTTGCTGGCTTGCCAACGTCATGCAGCAGCGCGCCCCAGGCCAGCGTGGGCGGACAAGGATGAGGCAAATTTTCCAACAGCAGCAGAGTGTGCGCAAACACGTCCCCTTCGGGATGAAACTCAGGGGGTTGCTCGACTCCTTTCATGGCGGAGATTTCCGGCAACACTTCCTTGAGCAGCCCGCTCTCATCGAGCAGGAGAAAGGCTCGCTGGGCATGGCCCTCGGTAAGCATCTTTGTGAGTTCATCGCGAACGCGCTCGCGCGAGACCGCTGGGGTTTCGCAGGCAAGGCGTTGGATCGCAGAGAGCGTCTCCGCTTCGATTTCGTACTCAAAGCGCGCCGCAAAGCGCACCGCCCGCAGCATGCGAAGTTTGTCTTCAGCGAAACGCCGCTCCGGGTCGCCGATGGCGCGGATGAGCTTGGCTTCGAGGTCGTTTCGTCCGCCCACAAAGTCGAGCACTTCGCCGCTCACCGGGTCGAGCAGCATGCCGTTGATCGTAAAGTCGCGGCGGGCAACGTCCTCGCGCGGATCCTGGCTGAAGCGCACTTCATCGGGGTGGCGCCCGTCGGAGTAGCTGAGATCACTGCGGAAGGTTGCCACTTCGACGGCGTGGGTTTGCGGCAATACAGTATCGTCTCCGTTCGTGCGCTGCTCCGCGGGCAGCGGCACTAAGGCTACGCCAAACTGCGCTCCCACGGCGTAGGTTTCTGGAAACATTTCCATTACTTGCGCAGGCGTCGCGTCGGTCGCCACGTCGTAGTCCGTGGGCTCGCGCTGGAGAAGAAAATCGCGCACGCATCCGCCTGCCAGGTAGGCCTGAAAGCCTTGCTGGCGCAGAGTCTGGATGATGGTGGTAGCAAAATCCTTATTCGGCATATTCGGAACATATAAACGTTTTTAGCGTCGGGATGACAGAGTTTTGCGTTCGAGAACGGTGTGGCTCAGGCAGAGCCACGCCGTTGGCAGAAATCCCCGCCGGTTGAAAACCGGCGAGTCGCAGTCGGCTCGTCGGCGAGATCAAAATCCACACCCCTTCGGCTTCCCCCTCCGTTTCGCCCGGGCTTCGGCAAAACAGGGCAGATTCTTGTCACTCCAAAGTCACTCCAAAGAACGGAGAGACAGAGGCAAGGACCAGCACGCGCGAAATTACTTCTTTTCCTTCCTGGCAGTGTCGAACACCAAGTTATAGGCATTGACGCTGCCGAGGCCTGTGGCCATCTCCCAGCCTGGCGTGGCGCCGAACGACGGCTGATAGGCTGCGGCACCGACCGTGTGCGTTATGACTGCCTTGGATGTTGCACCCGACCCTCCGCCACCGGATATGGTGCAGAGAGGAACTCCGGCGTAGCCCTCGCCGTACCGGCGGAGAAGACATCTGCGCATTATCGCACCTGGCAGCGGGGAAAACAGGCGGCCTATTTCCATGTCAGGAAGCTGGGCTACACGAAGTTCGCGGAACCTCCGGTCTCGCGCTGCTGGGCAGAGATGGACCTGATTGGGATGATAAGGCGATGTTCTGTGCTTTGTGGAGGTCAACACGCGGATCACGCGCGACGTGAAGCTGGGGGAAGCCCGGCAGTGGACCGGCGCAAGCGGCGGCAGATCGCGGCGGTGGCACGAGAGCACCTGCGGAGGTTTCCGCTTTCATGCGAGAGCGTTTCGATCCGGTAAGCGTATACTATTCGGAGTCCAAAGCCAGCCAGCCGCAGATTGAAGTGTTTCGGAATTCCTCCCTGACGGCTTCGTACGAAAAGATTTGTCTATCCTAATAGAGAGGTTTGGCGCGTGCCTGAGCTAAGAAAAGATCCTATTGTTGGCCGCTGGGTGATTATTTCCACAGACCGGGCGAAGCGTCCCACCGATTTCGCGCGGGAAAACGTGAAGTTGAAGGGCGGGTTCTGTCCCTTTTGCTACGGGAACGAGAGTAAGACGCCGCCCGAGATTCAGGCTTACCGTCCGGGGTCGAATGGCGGACCGGCTTCCCAGCGCGACACGCCGGGCTGGACGGTGCGCGTGGTGCCGAACAAGTTTCCGGCTCTGGGAATTGAAGGCACGCTGAACCGGCAGGCCGAGGGAATGTTCGACCGCATGAACGGCATTGGGGCGCACGAAGTCATTATCGAGACGCCAGATCACAATGCGAGCCTGGCAACGCTGCCTCCGAAGCGGATTGAAGATGTGCTATGGACGTTTCGGGACCGGATTCTCGATCTGAAGAAAGACCGGCGGTTTAAGTACATCCTGTTGTTCAAGAACCATGGCGAGGCGGCGGGAGCGTCGCTCGAGCATGCGCACTCGCAACTGATCGCGCTGCCGATTCTGCCGATCAACGTGGTTCAGGAACTGGAAGGCGCGAAGCAGTACTTCCTGTATAAAGAGCGTTGCGTGTTCTGCGACATCATTCAGCAGGAAATTGAAAACGGTAGCCGCGTGGTGGCTGAGAACGAAAACTTCCTAACGATTGCGCCTTACGCGCCGCGCTTCCCGTTCGAGACCTGGATTTTGCCGAAGCAGCATGAGTCGGCGTTTGAGAATTCGTCGTCGCACATGTTTGAGAATCTGGCCAAGGCGCTGAAGACTTTGCTGATCAAGGCCGACCGGGTGCTGGACAATCCGCCCTATAATCTGGTGGTACATACTTCGCCGGCGCAGGATCCGACCAACGACCACTATCACTGGCATATCGAGTTCATGCCAAAGCTCACCAAGACGGCGGGATTCGAATGGGGCACGGGTTTCTACATTAATCCCACACCTCCGGAGGAGGCGACGAAGTTTCTGCGCGAAGCCAGCGTGGAAGAGCAGGTGGCGGTGACGGTCGGGTAGCGAAGGGCGTTTAGTCCAAAAAGGCAACCTTAGGCAAGAAAAGAGGGCACGGCTCGAGAGCCGTGCCCTTCACAATTTGAGAGAAAAGTTGATGGAGAGGATTTCGGGGAGAGGCCTCGCCACAACGCTTCTAAGAAAGCGTAAGCCAGCCCGCGGCGCCACTTGTCACGGAAATGTAAAAAGATTCGAGGAAGTGGGCGAAGGCAGTACTGGCTGTTCGCCCAGCTCCGTTAACCGCGATTGTGGTTATGGCTTATGTGCCAGGTGGCGGGGTACCGGTCCAGACCTGCTGAGTGATTTGCCAACCGCCGTTTGGCTGGCGTTTAAAAATGATGATGTAGCTGCCTTTGGCTTTGATTTTAGCGCCGGTGGCGATGGTGGTTAAGTTTTCCTCGAAGTCGCCGCTGTCATAGGCGAGATCGCCGGATGCTTCGAGATTCTGGCTGTGGAGTATCAGGTCGCTGTCGAAGGTGGCCATTATGGTTTGGAACAGGGTTCGGAGGGCAGCGGAGCCGGTGATGCGTTCGCCGGTGGGTTGAAGGAAGACGGCGTCCGTGGCATAGAACTTCAGAATGGGTTCGAGCTGCTTGGTGCGAAGCGCCTGCACCCAATCTTCGCGAAGTTTGGCGAGAGTTACGGGTGTCGAGGATTGGGGCGCGGCGGTGGCGGCGGAGGAGAAAATCAGCGCGAGGATCGTAACAAGGGAAGAGAACACTAGAGTGGCGCCGCGCGAGCAGGGCAATAGCAGCGACTTGGTTAAGGTCGCGGAAGGGACGTTCATGACGCCTCCGATTCACTCAGCTGCCTCGTGTCGTTACCCCCGGGTGCGGTCCTGGAATTCTTCGTGCCATGCCATTTGGATGGCTTCGAGCTTGCTTTCGTTGGAGGTTTTCGGGTCGCCTTTGAAGTCGGGCAGTTCGGTGACATAGCGGTGCAGGTCGGTGAAGCGGACGGTGAGCGGATCGAGCTCGGGATGAACTTCGGAGAGCAGGATGCCGATGTCCTCGGCGTCGTCCCAGGTGATAGATTTGGTCATGGGGAGTTCCCTCGCAAAAGTTTCCAGTTTCTGGTTTCCAACTTCTGGATTCTACCCTCAGCGGAAACGGGAAACTAGAAACTGCTTCTCAATGGTGTTCCTCCGATATGTAATTCCGGTTCCAGGCTGGGATCTCGACGACCACCTTGCCGGGCTTCGTAATCTGCACCTGGCAGCCGAGACGAGAGTTTAACTGCAAATCGGCGGCCATGTCCAGGCGGTCGGCTTCATCGTCATCCATCGGCGAAAGATTTTCGGCGCCCTCTTTGATCCACACGTGGCAGGTGGTGCAGGCGCAGTTACCGCCGCAGGCGTGGTCGAGCGTGACTCCGAAGTTCAGCGCGACGTCGAGAATCGACTCTTCCTTGCCATGATCTTCATAGGGCAGCTTGCCGTGCTCGAACTGCACGGTCTTGCCTTCGGGCAAGAACGTAATCTGCACCGTGTTTTCGCCGGGAGCTTCTTCTGTGGCTGTGCCGGCGCCCTGTGTTTTTTCTTCTGCCATGACGGCTCCTGATAGATCTCTGGCCGGCGAGAACGCCGGCGCTGCTTATTCAAACTCCGCCTTTGCCACGGGATGCGGCGCGGTGAGGCCTTCGCCCATGTCGGCTTCCTCCATGGTTTTACCTTTTAGCGCGACGGAGACGGCGCTATCCATCATTAGCTCGGCCAAGCGCGTTGTGCCTTGGTTGAGCGCGTCGATGGCTTTGCGGATGGCCTGATAATCGTCTTCGGCTTTTACCGCGATCAAGGCTTTCTCCATCTTCGCAATCTTTTTCTTCTCGTCGGTGGTGAGGTGGCCCCAAGCCGGACTCTTCTTGCCTTTGTCGAGCGCGGCGAGGATGGTCGCAGCTTCGTTGCGCGCTTCAATGACCTGCCGCTGCCGGAAATCTTCTTCCGCGCTGTCGAAAGAGTCGAGAATCATGCCTTCGACCTGCTCGTCGGTAAGGCCGTAGCTCGGCTGGACCTGAATTTCCGCCTCTTTGCCGCTGCGCTGCTCGCGCGCGGAGACGTGCAGGATGCCGTTGGCATCGATAAGGAATTTAACCTCGATGCGAGCCATTCCCGCGGCCATGGGCGGGATGCCTTTGAGATCGAAACGCGCCAGCGACCGGCAATCCTTCGCGAGTTCACGTTCGCCTTGCAGCACATGAATGGCGACGTTGGCCTGGCCGTCGATTTGCGTGGTGTAGAACTGGGTTGCCGATGCGGGGATGGTTGAGTTGCGCAGAATGATCTTGTCAGTGACTCCACCCGCGACCTCGATACCGAGCGACAGGGGCGTGACATCGAGCAGCAGCATATTCTCGGTTGCTGCCGATCCGCCGCCCAGAATGTTGGCTTGCACCGCCGCGCCCAAAGCCACAACCTCGTCGGGATTCAAGTCGGTGTGCGGCTCGCGTTGGAACAGTTCTTTGACTAGAGCGCGAACTTTAGGGATGCGCGTGGAGCCGCCGACAAGGACAACTTCGTCAATCTGTTCGGGCTTGAGGCCGGCATCTTTCAGAGCTTGCTTGCAGGGTGCGACCGTGCGGTCAATGATGGGTTGGATGAGTTGTTCGAACTGTTCGCGCGTGATCTCGCGCAGATAGCGCTTGCCGCCGGGCAATTCGACATCGAGCTTCACCGAGGGCTGCGAGGAGAGCGCGATCTTGGCTTCAATCACGCTATTGCGAATGGCCTGCACCGCTTCGGCGTTGCGGCGAAGGTCGAGGCCCAGGTCGCCGAGAGTGTCGTCGAGCGCGATCGTAATCAGGAGATTGTCGATGTCGTCGCCGCCGAGATGGGTGTCGCCGTTGGTGGAGATGACTTCGAAGATTCCATCGTGCAGCTTGAGAATGGAGATGTCGAAGGTGCCGCCGCCGAGATCGTAGACGGCCACGATGCCGTTCTGCTTTTTGTCCAGGCCGTAGGCGAGCGACGCGGCGGTGGGTTCGTTGACCAGACGCAGGACTTCGAGACCGGCGATGCGGCCCGCATCTTTTGTGGCCTGGCGCTGCGCATCGTTGAAATATGCGGGCACGGTGATGACAGCCTGGGTGACTTGCGCTCCGAAGAAGCGCTCGGCGTTGCGTTTGAGTTGGCGGAGAATCAGAGCCGAGATTTCTGGCGGGGTAAAGGTCTTTTCGCCGAGCTTGATACGCAGCACTTCGCCGGCCTGCAAGTCCTCGGCGAGGCGGAAGGGGAAGAACTTTAATTCTTCCTGAATGTCGTCAACCCCGCGGCCCATCAGGCGTTTGATCGAGTAGACGGCGCGCTCCGGCGTCTCGGTGAGGTGCTTGCGCGCGGCATTGCCGATGACGGGCTGATTGTTCCGGTCGAGCGCCACTACCGAAGGCACAAGATTTGAACCGTCGTCGCCGGGGATCACGACAGGGCTCTCCCCTTGCATGAAGGCCACGAGAGAGTTCGTGGTGCCCAGGTCGATGCCGACGATGCGATCAGGAGCCATTTTGTAATTTGGCAATTTTGTAATTGGGCAATTGAAAACCTCGGGGTTCAAATTACACAATTATCAAATTACTCAATTTTCCAGCGCCTCTCCCACATCCCTTACCAAGTTGCGGATGTAGTTGCGGCGGTTCAGCAGGTCCACCATTTTGTCTCGCGCCTGGCTGCGTTCCAGTTCTGAGACAGGTTGACCGTTCTGCTCACGCTGGATCAATCCATCCCAGATCTTCCAGTAAGCCTGTAGCTCATCGAGGAGAGCCTCGTGCTTCTCCTCCAGTTCCAGCTTCTGCCGGCCGATTTCCTCGATCAGAGCTGGGTCGTCCTCGCCCGTCTTCTTGTGCAAGCGGAGTTCTTCAAGTTGCAGATTCAGATCGAAGACTTCCTCGAGCAAATCGGGAGGAACGATCTGCTTCTTGACTTGTCCGGTAGAGCGCGCGTGCTCAGTTGCCGATTTAGATTGCTCTTCCAGTTCCACGCCTTCCAGCTTCAAAAGATACTCAGTGCGCTTGATCGGATCTTTCAAAGTGCGGTGCGCATCGTTGAGCAGAGAACTCTGTTGCAGGCTCCACTCCTGCTCCTGGCTGCCGGCGCGTGCGTTCAGATCGGGATGCAGCTTGCGGTTCAGTTCGTAAAAATCCTTTTCCAGGGCGACGACATCGAGATTCAACTTGCGCGGCAGCCCAAAGAACGTGAAGTAGTCCACCGGAGCCGGAGGCTGAACCTTGCCACAGGCTTCGCAGAAATGGGCGGCGCGCATGGTGCCGCACGACCAGCAGGACTGAGTTTCCTCAGGTGCGGGCTTGGCGCTAATCTTGGTCAAAGACGAGTTCGTCATTCCTGCCTACTCCATCAAGCACAACTCCAGCACAACCTGGCAACGGTGCAAGCCCAGGGCGCTTATGTGCTGGGCGAGGACGGTCGCGCCGTGGTGTAAACCCTTCGCGGGCAAGAGTGCCCGCGCCACACAGTCAGTGCGGCCACACGATCAGGCCGAGAACGAAGTCCCACAGCCGCACGACTTCGTGGCCTGGGGATTCACGAAGACGAATCCCTGCTGCATCAGGGTTTCCTGGTAGTCCAGGATCATGCCGTGCAGGTAGATAAACGACTTCGGATCGACGAAGACGCGCACGTCGCCGTATTGGAAGATGCGGTCGCGCTCGCGCGGCTGGGTGTCGAAGCGGATGTTATAGCTCAGACCGGAACAGCCGCCGCCCTGCACGCCCAGGCGCAATCCGCCCTGCTCGGGCGAAATGCCTTCCTTAGCCATCGCACTGCGCACCTTTGCCAGGGCCTTCTCGGTGACCTGAATGCCCTTAGCCGGTGCGGTTTGCGAAAGTAGCGCGGTTTGTTCCGTTGCCGTGGTCATAAAGTTCTCGACGCGATTTACCCCGCACTCGCTGCGGCACGCCCGAAGGCCGCGCCGTCGAAAGCGCCGCTCGCGCTGAACTTACTGTGCTACTGCGGAAGTAACCGGCTTCGCGCTCTCCTGCTTTTTCTTCCAGTCGCCAATCGCGGCGCGGATAGCGTCCTCGGCCAACACCGAACAATGGATCTTCACCGGAGGAAGCGAAAGCTCCTTCACGATGTCCATGTTCTTGATGGCGAGGGCCTCATCCACTGTTTTGCCCTTGACCCACTCGGTGGCCAATGAAGACGAAGCAATCGCGGAGCCGCAGCCGAAGGTCTTGAACTTGGCTTCCTCGATGACGTTGGTCTCGCGGTTCACCTTGATTTGCAGCTTCATGACGTCGCCGCACTCGGGTGCGCCGACCAGTCCGGTACCCACATCGGCGCTGTTCTTGTCCATCGAGCCGACGTTGCGGGGATGGTTGTAATGATCGATTACCTTATCGCTGTATGACATTTTGCATCTCCTCAGGTTCTTCTAAAATCTGGCACCGTCTCGATACCCGGCACCGAAGTACTCGCTACAGCGTTACTCGCCTGCCCACTTCACATCTTTCAGGTTGATTCCTTCTTTCGCCATCTCGTAGAGCGGAGAAAGTTCGCGCAGGCGCTCGACGGTTTCAGTGACGCGGTCGGCCACGTAATCGACCTCGGCTGCGGTGTTGAAGCGGCCGATGCCGAAGCGGATCGAACTATGTGCCAGGTCGTCGCCTGTGCCCAGAGCCTTCAATACATAAGATGGTTCCAGAGTCGCTGAGGTGCAAGCCGAACCGCTCGAAACCGCGATGTCGTTAATGCCCATCAGCAGCGACTCGCCTTCCACGTAGGCAAAGCTGATGTTCAGGTTGCCGGGCAAGCGGTGCTCCATGGAGCCGTTGATGTAAACCTCATCCAAGCGGCCCATGATGCGGTTGCGCAAACGATCACGAAGGCCGGCGAGCTGAACTGCCTCACGAGACATTTCCTCTGAAGCCAGGGCGCAAGCTTTGCCCAGGCCGACGATGCCGGGGACGTTGAGCGTGCCGGAGCGCATGCCGCGCTCGTGGCCGCCGCCATCAATAATGGCGGAAATCTGTACCCGGGGATTCTTGCGCCGGACGTACAAGGCGCCCACACCCTTGGGACCGTACATCTTGTGCGCCGAGATCGACATCAAGTCGATGTTCTGCTTGCTTACATCGACCGGAATCTTCCCGATCGCTTGCGTGGCGTCGGTGTGGAAGATAATGCCGTGCTGGCGACACAGTTTTCCAATCTCGGCAAACGGCTGAACTACGCCGATTTCGTTGTTCGCGGCCATGATGGTCACCAGGACGGTCTTGTCGTCCATGGCGCGCTCGAGTTCGTCGAGATCGATCAAGCCATCTTTCTGCACGGGAAGGTAGGTGACGCGATAACCGTTTTTCTCCAGGCGCTTGCAAGTATCGAGCACGGCCTTGTGCTCGGTGACCGCGGTGATAATGTGATTGCCCTTTTCGCGGTACATCTCGGCCACGCCCTTGATAGCGAGGTTGTCGCTCTCAGTGGCGCCCGAGGTGAAGATGATCTCTTTGGTGGTGGCGCCGATCAGCTTGGCGATGCGTTCCCGGGCAGTTTCAACGCCCTCTTCGCCCGCCCACCCAAAAGAGTGATTGCGGCTGGCGGCGTTGCCAAACTTTTCCATGAAAAAAGGCAGCATCTCCTCCAGCACCCGGGGGTCCATGGGCGTTGTGGCGTGGTTATCCATATAGATCGGCAGCTTTACTCCCTGAGGAGTGGCATGCTGCGTGACCGGAAGTTGCTGGGGGACTTTTACATCCGTGCTCATAATTGCTTCTCCTACCTCAGTGAATAGCTAATTCTTAACTAAACAATCGTCACCAGTTCGGCCGGCTTGACGGTGGCGCCTCCGGCCTCTTCTGGTTCTTCCCGCATATGTGAAATCTTGATGCGTTTCAGCACGGCTTCGATGCTCTCATTTACCTTGCGCAACGGTTCGCGAATATTGCAGCGTTCGCTCTGACCGCACTCCCCGCGGACGGTGACACAGGAAGTGATGAACAGGGGGCCGTCGATTGCCTGGATCACTTCGAAAGCCGAAATCGTGTGCGCTGCTCGCGCCAACCTGTAACCGCCGTTCGTGCCGTGCTGCGAATGCAACAGACCAGCCTTGACCAGTCGCTGCAGAATCTTCGCCAGTGCCTCGGGCGGGATACCGAAGGAATCCGCAACGTCCTTCGCGCTGGCGCTGCGAGTTCCCTCGTCAGTGTCGTCAGCCAGATGCTTCATGGCCATCAGCGCATAGTCGGCCTTCTTGGTTAGTTTGAGCATCTTCTTCCGCACCAACAGCCGGCTTCTGCCGCATCCGAAATCCGACTGATTCAGTCGGATTTAATTCCGACCTTTTCTGTCGTAATTCATTTTACGTCGATATCGCAAGATTATGCAAGCCCGACCAGTGGACGCGAAAACCTTGCATTGAATGGTAACTATTGGGGATTGAATGGCTTAGCTCTTGGCGATCGATTTGGTCGGTATTCTTAGCAGGCTGTGGAGGAGCCGATGTGGATCGATTCGCTAGAGGCTGGCGAGAAATTCACTCCCCTTGTAACGCCAAAGGACTTGACAAGTCGCGAAGCAGGGCTAAAATACCCGAAATCCCCGCGAATCGGTTCCTCCCACGCGATGAGGGCGACGCTTCCGGATTTATGACCTCAAAGCCGTTGTCGCATCCTCAAAACGCTGACAAGCAACCTTGCAAGCACCCGCGTGTGCAAATCGTGAGTCGCGAGGAAGACGCCGAGTTCGTGGAATGCCTCGAATGCCGCGAAATCTTCGAGTCCAGCGAACTCAAGGACATGAGCATCGAAGAAAGCACCGAAGGCGAAACTCAGGAATCGTAGGATCCGAAGCTCGCCCTAATCACTAAAGTAACGACTCCTTCTCGATTCCGCCTTGTGCCCGGTCGAAAGGTTCTGCTACTCTGCGGGCCGGGAGAGTGGATTCCGCACGCTGCAGACTCATGCCTGGCACAGCCCTAGTCGTCGATGATTCGATGCTGATTCGCTACACCGTCTGCCGCTTCCTCGAAGAGCGCGGCTTTACGGTGGAGGCGGCCACGAACGGCGCGGAGGCCTTGCAGATTCTTGAGCGCGTGCGTCCTGATCTGGTCGTTACCGACATGCAGATGCCAAAGATGTCGGGGAGCGAACTGATCACTGCCCTGAAAAACAACCCGGCGACCGCCAACATTCCCATCATTATTGTTGCCGGTCGCGCCAGCGGCTTCGACGAAAAAGAAAAGCGCGCCAACTTCGCCATTTACAAGGATATCGACATCCAGGGCCAGCTCGAAAAGGGGTTGGATGCGGTGATGGGGAAAACTTACGGGCGGGGGGCGGGAAAGTAGTCAGCCTGCACCTTTATTCTTTAGCCTTTGGCTTGAAGGTAGGGGCGGACTAGCGCAAGAGCAGATTCGCCTCGGCCGAAAAATCCATACCAGCAAAATCCTTCGCAAGGAATTTGGGATAGGCCGCGGCCGCAATCATGGCGGCGTTGTCGGTTGAAAGCGGCCGCGATGGAAAATACACGGGCAGGCCCTCCTGCGCGCCGTTCCGCTCGAAAGTGCTTCGCAACTCACTGTTTGCCGCTACCCCGCCCGTAACGAAGAGCGTAGCCACGTCGTGGGCGCGCGCCGCCGCCAAGGTTTTACCAACCAGATCTTCGACGATCGCACGCTGAAAGGACGCGACCAGGTCAAGAGTCCGCTTGTCACAATTCGCCAGATAGTCCTCGAGCTTCGGTTTGGAAATGTTCGCCAAAGCCTTGCGTCGGATCTCGATGGAACGATGCATGTCGTGAATCTCGACGTAACGCAGTACCGCAGTCTTGATGCCGCTGTAAGAGAAGTCAAAGCGCAGGCGATCGCTCTCCATTTCGTTCGGTCCCCGGAGATCTTCTCTGCGAGGGCTTCGACGATCACGGTGCTTAATCTGTGCGGGCGGGAACTTCAGTGCATTCGGGTCGCCATGCGGAGCGAGCCGATCAACCATCGGACCTCCGGGATAGCCCAATCCAACCAGCTTTGCGACTTTGTCGAAAGCTTCGCCGGCAGCGTCGTCGCGAGTGTGGCCGATGTTTTCGTACGTCCAACCCTGGCTTTTCTGCGCCGCCAGATACAGGTGCGTGTGTCCTCCCGACACCACTAGGGCCAGCACGGGAAATTGCACCTCGTGATTGCCCTTCTGCCGCTCTTCGAGCAGAACCGCATGAATGTGCCCTTCAAGATGGTTGATCGCGATCAGCGGCTTGTCGAGCGCGAAGGCCAGCGTCTTGGCATAGCTGATGCCGACCAGCAGGGCTCCAGCGAGGCCGGGCCCCTGTGTGACCGCGATGGCGTCAACCGACTGGTAATTCTGATGAGCCTCAGCCAGCGCCTGCCGCACCACGGGAACGATCGCCCGCAGGTGCTCCCGCGATGCCAGTTCGGGCACCACGCCGCCGTAAGGCTGATGCATCGCGATCTGCGAAGCCACCACGTTAGAAATAACCTGCTCGCCCGAGCGCACCACGGCCGCCGCCGTTTCGTCGCACGAACTTTCAATGCCCAGGATGTAGGCGTCTGGCATCAATTCGAGGAAGTGCCTTATCAGTATACTTTTTGTACCCTCTGGCTTTTCTGGGAACATTCGAGCCAATGTTCCAGCCGGAACATAACGCCGATTCCCGCCAGCCATAGAAAAAGCCACCCCTGCCCGGAAGGCGAGGGTGGCACTGGACACTGGAAACTAGAAACTGACCTACAGCTTGCCTATGTGCTGACTGCCCACCTGCCCGATGCACTCCTCGAGCAAATCTAGAGCAAAGTCGGCTTCTTCCTTCGTCACCACCAGCGGAGGACAGATCCGGATCGAACTCGGCCCGCAGCCCAGGAACAGCACGCCGCGTTCGAAGGCGCGCTCGATGATCAGGTCGCGCTCCGCGCTGCCATACTCCTTGGTCGCCTTGTCCTTCACGATGTCGACTCCGATCATCAACCCCCGGCCGCGAACCTCGCCCACCAGCTTCAGCTTCGCGGGCCAGCTCGCCATGCGCTTCAGCATGTGCGCGCCCACAACCGCCGAGTGTTCCAGCAGATGCTCCTTCTCAATCACGTCCAGCGTAGCCAGCGCCGCCGCGATGCACACGGGATTGCCGCCAAAGGTTGAGGCGTGCGAACCCGGCACCCAGTCCATGATTTCAGAGCGAGTCATGGTGACGCCCAGAGGCATGCCAGAAGCAAGGCCTTTCGCCATGCAAACCATGTCCGGTTCGACGCCCGTGTGCTCGACCGCCCACCACTTGCCGGTGCGGCCAATGCCACTCTGCACCTCATCGAGCACCAGCAGGATGCCGTAACGATCGCAGATGCGGCGCAGCTCCTGCATGAAGGTTGTGGGCGCGACCAGGTAGCCGCCCTCACCCTGTACTGGCTCGACGAAGATCGCGGCCACTTCCTCGGGAGCAAGCGTGGTCTTGAACAGCTTCTCTTCGATGAAGCGAGCGCAACCCAGCGCGAAAGCGTCGGGGTCTTCATTCTTCGTAGCATCTTTTCGTCCGCGATACAGGTCGGGATAGGGCACGTGAGTTACGCCCGGCACCAGCGGCCCAAAGCGGCGCCGCTGCTGTGGTTTCGAGGCGGTCAGCGACAGCGCGCCCATCGTCCGTCCATGAAACGCGCCGAAGAACGCGATGATGTTTTGGCGTTTGGTGTGATAGCGCGCCAGCTTGAGCGCGCACTCGATTGCCTCCGCGCCCGAGTTGCCGTAGTAAAACTTGTGCGGGCCCGGCATGGGAGCGATCTTCGACAGGTGCTCTGCGAGCGTGACCAGACTCTCGTAATAAAAATCTGTGCCCGACATGTGGATCAGCTCGCCCGCCTGCTTCTGAATGGCGGCGACCACATCGGGATGGCAGTGCCCGGTCGAGGTCACGGCGATGCCGGCGGAGAAGTCATAGAACTCGTTGCCGTCCACGTCGGTGACGACGATGCCGCGGCCACTCTTGGCCACCAACGGGTAGGAGCGCGTATAAGACGGCGAAATATATTGCTGGTCGCCCGCGAGCACGCGCTTGGCGTTGGGCCCGGGCAGGTCGGTCTTGATCTTGGGTCCCTTAACTCCGGGTCGAGCTTCGGTCATGGTCTTGGTGGTCATAGAATCCTCCGAAAAGCGGTGGCCAGTGGTCGGTGAACGGACGTCGGAACACGCGGCTCTGGTTCAAGCACACGTGGAACCCCACAGTCAGGCGGAGGATTTGTTAGTCGCTACCGAAGAGGCTGGGACGCAGGCGCGACGGCAGATTCGCCCGATAGCGCCGTGGACACACCAGGCAGTGCAGCCAGCACTCGGGCAGATGCGAATTGGATCTGTTGCGGAGCATCGCTAACGCTCGACATTACTGAGCCATTATAGCTTGAGGCGGTGCCTGGCGTAACCCCCTAACTGTTCCTTCGGTAATGTCAGGGTGCGACTCAGACCACCTGGTTGTCCCTCGAATCCAAAGATGCGTTGGAGCGTCTGATATCTTTTAGTCCTCTCATTTTTCTCAATTGTTATGACCAGGATTCGGCGCCCTAGCCGGTTTGCGGTGATTCTTGCCTTCGGATTGGTGTATCTGTTTTGGGGCTCGACTTATCTGGCCATCGACCTCGCGGTCGAGAGCATTCCTCCGGCGCTGATGTGTGGGGTGCGGTTTTCCCTAGCTGGCGTGGTGATGCTGGCAGTGTGCGCGGCTACGGGGCGCAAGGTGTGGTATTCGGCGCGGCAGATTGCGTTGGCGGCAGTGGTGGGAATCCTGCTGCTGATGGGCGGTAACTTGACTTTGTCCTGGGCGGAGCTTTCGGTGCCTTCGGGGCTGGCGGCGCTGATTATTGCCATCACGCCGTTGTGGTTTCTGGTGTTGGACTCGTTGCTGCTGGGCCACCACCGCATATCATGGCGGGGCAAGGCCGGGCTGGCGCTGGGGATGGCGGGGCTGCTGGTTTTGTTTTGGCCGGAGTTCCACTCGAGCTCGACTTTGGGGCGCCGCGAGTTGTGGGCTTCGGTCTCGCTGCTTGGCGGGTCGTTTAGCTGGGCGCTCGGGTCGGTGCTGTCGAAGCGGTGGCAGTCGGGCATGGACGTGTTCAGCGCAACCGGCTGGCAGGTGACGGCCGCCGGCGCGGGGAACTTTTTGTTTGCTGTGGCAGCGGGAGATTTCTCGCGGGTTACATGGACGCCGCGGGGGTTGGGCGCCGTGCTCTATCTGGTGGTGTGCGGATCATGGATCGGATACACGGCTTACATCTGGCTGCTCGAGCATGTGCCCACCTCGAAGGTGTCGACCTATGCGTATGTGAATCCGGTGGTCGCGGTGTTCTTAGGCTGGCTGATTCTGCACGAGCGCGTGGACCGCTTTATTGTAATGGGGAGTGTGATTGTGGTGCTGTCGGTGATTCTGGTGACCAGCGCTAAGGTGAAAGAGAAGACTGTGGCGGAGGAATTGCCGGCGGTGGAGGCGATGTAGCAGTTCTCAGTTCTCAGTTCTCAGAAGTTAGACATTTTCGAGTTGCATAGGTCTGTTTATTTCTCGAGTCTCTTTAATTTTTAGCTCTCTCTTACTTTTTTACTTTGAGGCTTCTTCGTCCTCTGGCCGATAAGAAGCCATCCGCCGGGCTGCCATTGCCAGCGCGGCGGCTAGGCGGATTCCTGGGGAATGATACGGAATGCGGGGCGGACTACGAACAGGCGGTCGGTGATGTCGTGACGGGGCCGTGGGTGAATTCCTTGCGGTGGGCGTCGACGAGGAGGGACCGGACTTTCAGGGTGAGCGGCTTGTCGTCGGCTGCGGGACCGCCCTTGGAGCGCGTGATTTTATAGTGAGGTTGCCTGGTGCATCGGCACAGTGGGGTTGAGATTGCAGTAGAATTATCATGAGTTGCCCTGGTGCGATGAGTTTCCCTCATGATCCCCGTATGGCTGTGAGCGGTGAAGGCCAGACAACTTTCCCGCAAGAAGCGGCTTCTGATCAGGATATGCACGTGTTGGCGACAGGGCGGCATGCTCCGCGGATTCTAGTGGTGGACGACCATCCTACGATTGCCGGGCTGATGAGCCAATTGCTCAGCCAGCGCGGCTACGAGGTGGTGACGGCGGCGGATGCGGAGCAGGCTGCCGCGGAGGTGCGGCGGCAAGCGCCTGACCTGATTCTGTCGGATGTAAAAATGCCGGGGAAGTCGGGCTATGAACTATGCCGTGAACTCAAAGCGGACCCGGCAACCCGGCTGATCCCTTTCGTGCTAATCACGGGATTGAGCGACAGCGCTGACAAGGTGCGGGGGATTGAAGCGGGAGCGGACGACTTCCTGAACAAGCCGGTGCTGGCGGAGGAGTTAACGGCACGCGTAAAGTCGCTGCTGCGGGTGAAGGAGTTCACCGACGAGTTGGAGACGGCGGATTCGGTGCTGTGCACGCTGGGGTTGGCCGTGGAAAGCCGCGACCCATACACCGAAGGGCACTGCGAGCGGCTGGCAGCGCGCGCTGCGGATTTGGGACGGCATCTGGGACTGGATACAGATTCGATCGTGGCATTGCGGCGCGGGGGATATCTGCACGACCTGGGTAAGATCGCCGTGCCGGATGCGATTCTGAAGAAAGGCACGGACTTGACGTTGCAGGAGTGGGAGATCATGAAGGTGCATCCGGTGACCGGGGAAAATATCTGCAAGCCGCTGAAATCATTGCGCCTGGTACTGCCGATTATCCGCCATCATCATGAGCACGCGGATGGGTCGGGCTATCCCGACGGATTGCGGGCTGGTGAGATCCCGCTGCTGTCACGGGTTTTGCAGGTGGTGGATGTGTACGATGCGTTGTGCACGGCGAGACCCTACAAGCTTGCGCTGGGGCATGATGAGGCCGCGCAAACCATGCGCGAGGAAGCCCGCCAGGGCTTGTGGGACGCCGAACTGGTAAATGAGTTTTTCAGCATGCTAGTGGAAAAACGCAGCGTGGCGTGAAAGGCACTTTCCAGTTTCTAGTTTCGAGTCCTCATGTTCTCAGCCGGCTCTTTACGACGTACAATGGCGAAGCAATTGTTGCGGCAACGGGTTTGGGGCTCGAGACATCTTAAGTGTTCGCCCAAGCCAGCTGCCGGAAGATGAGTGCCGTGCCCGGGAATCCAGATTGAAGGACATCACTTACAGCATCGTTATTCCGGCCTACAACGAGGGCGCGCGCCTGGGGGCGACTCTCGAGAAGGTCCTGAAATACGTGCGCGAGCAGGGATGGAATGCGGAAGTGATCGTGGTAAACGACGGGTCGCGGGACCACACGGCGGAATTGGTGCGGGGATTTGCGAAAAAGGATCCCATGCTGCGGTTAGTGGAAAATCCGGACAACCGCGGCAAAGGCTTCAGCGTGCGTAATGGGATGCTGAATGCGCGGGGCGAAGTGATCGTTTTCAGTGACGCAGACTTATCCTCTCCCATTGAAGAGATGCCGAAGTTGTTGGCGGCGCTCGGGGCGGGGGCAGACATCGCGATTGGCTCGCGCTGGCTGCGGGCGGAATTGCAGACGCAGCGGCAGTCACTGCACCGGCAGGTATTTGGAAGAGTGTTCAATTTATTGCTGAAGATTATTTTGGGGCTGCGATTCAAAGACACGCAGTGCGGGTTTAAGGCTTTCACGCGGCAGGCCACGCAGACGATCCTGCCGCTGCAGCGCATCGAGCGCTGGGGCTTCGATCCGGAGATTCTTTTCCTGGCGGGCAAGTTCGGGTTTCGGGTGGAGGAAGTGCCCGTGCTTTGGGGTCATAGCGGAGACACACGGATTCATCCGCTACTGGACGGAGCGCGCATGTTTCAGGAGATGGTGCGCATCCGCTGGTATGACTTGACCGGAAAGTATGACAGCCGGGTCGCGGTGAGAGCGCAAGCAGTGAAGACGCTGCCTGAGGGGCCCTCGCCGAGAGTTTGAAAATCAAGCCAATTTCCGTTTCGCAGCTGCCGCCAATTCCTTCAACGATTGAACCACCTGTTGACCCATCGCGGTGGTTGGGGTCGGCATTTCACCTGCTCTGACCAGGTCGGCGGTGCGATGGCCGTGATTCAGCACCGTGCTGACCGCGTTCTCGATGCAGGTTGCTTCTTGTTCTAATTCGAAGGAATGGCGGAGCAGCAGGGCAGCGGAAAGGATCGCCCCGAGCGGATTCGCGATTCCCTTGCCAGCAATATCAGGCGCGGAGCCGTGGACCGGCTCGTACACACCCACCGGGCCGCCGATGCTGGCGGAGGCCAGCAAGCCTAGCGACCCTACTACTCCACCAGCCTGGTCGGAGAGAATATCGCCAAACATATTTTCGGTGAGGAGCACGTCGAAATCTTTAGGGCGCTCGACCAGCGACATGGCCGCGGAATCCACATACATGTGGGTGAGTTGAACTCCGGGATAGTCTTTCGCGCAGCGGGTGACCACCTCGCGCCATAGGCGGGAGCACTCGAGCACATTGGCTTTGTCGACGGAGAGAACCTTCTGGCGGCGTTTGACCGCCAGGTCGAAGGCGACGCGGGCGATGCGCTCGATGGCCGGCTCGCCGTACGTCATGGTGTTGGTGGCGACGCGAGAGCCGGGCGCGCCTGCGATAGATCGCGGTTCGCCGAAATAGAGTCCTCCAAGCAACTCGCGGACGATCATTATGTCGGTGCCGCGAACTAGATTTGCACGCAGCGGGGAACAGTCTTCGAGCGCCGGAAAGCAAATGGCGGGACGCAGGTTGGCGTAGGCTCCGAGTTCGCGGCGCAGGCGGAGGAGTCCGGCTTCGGGGCGACGGTGGTTGGGATAATGATCGAAAGCGGGACTGCCCACGGCACCGAGCAGGACTGCGGAAGAAGAAAGGCACGCCTGGATCGTGTCGGCGGGCAGAGGATCATTGGCGGCTGCTAAGGCCGCGCCGCCGATGTTTTTGCGCTGGAGCTGAACGTGATGTCCAAATGCGTCGGCAGCGGCTTGAAGAACCAGGACCGCTTGTTCGGTGACTTCGGGACCGATACCGTCGCCAGGGAGGATGGTGAGGTTCAGGAGCATGCGGGGATTAGTTTAATGGAAACTGCTTTGCGGTGCAGGCCGGGTTCGCCCGGCGGACAGCCGACGGCGTCTGTCCCCACATCGACCTTCCGAGGACGACCGAGAAAACGGCTACACGCCCCAGAGATAGTCTTCCTGCTGCTGATCGGGATGGCGATCGCCAGGGATGCCCAGGGGCATGCCGAAGGCGCTGGTTTGCGACGCCATGGGAAACGGCCGAGGTATTTCGGAGGTTGAGGCGCTGGCAGCCGCGGCGACCGCCATGGGGAGGGGCTCGAACAGCGGGGTGGCGGAGGCGGCGGGTTTGTGGGTGTCGCGGATCAATTCGAGCAGGTGATGATCCTCGACGTGCTTGATCTTGTCCGCCAGGCGGACGAAGCGGCGATAGATGTCATCAAGGGCGCGGCGGTCGAACTGGTAGCCGAGCTGTTCGCAGCGAATGGCGAGGGCGTGACGGCCGGAGTGCTTGCCCAGCACGAGTTTGGAATCGGGCACGCCTACCGACTGCGGCGTCATGATTTCATAGGTCAACGGGTTCTTGAGCACGCCATCCTGGTGGATGCCGGCTTCGTGGGCGAAGGCGTTGCGTCCGATGATGGCTTTGTTGGGCTGAACGGGCACACCGGTGATTTCGCTCAACAGCTGGCTGGCGGGGAACAGATGTTCCGTGGCGATGGCCGTTTCGTAGGGATAGCGGTCGTGACGAACCCGCATGGCCATCGCGATCTCTTCGAGCGAGGCGTTGCCGGCACGTTCGCCAATGCCGTTGATGGTGCACTCGACCTGGCGGGCTCCAGCGGCGACGGCAGCCATGGTATTGGCTACTGCCATGCCGAGGTCGTTGTGGCAATGGGCAGAGATAGTGACGTTCTCGATTCCCTTCACGCGGCGGCGGATGGTTGCGATCAGCTCGCCGAACTCGGAAGGCACGGTGTAGCCGACGGTATCGGGGATATTGAGGGTGGTGGCGCCGGCCTCGACAACCGCTTCGAGCACCTGGCAGAGGAATTCAGGGTCGGTGCGAGTGGCATCTTCGGGGGAAAATTCAACATCCGGACAGAGCGACTTGGCGAAGGCAACCGCTTCGCGGGCCTGGGCCAGGCATTCCTCGCGCGTGATGCGCAGCTTGTATTGCAAGTGAATGTCGGAGGTGGCCAGGAAGACGTGAATGCGCGGGCGGGCGGCGTCTTTCAGGGCTTCCCAGGCGCGCTCGATATCGGGGCAGCAGGCGCGGGCCAATCCCGCAATGATAGGGCGACGGATCACTGCAGCGATGGCCTTCACGGCCGAGAAGTCGCCGTCGGAGGCGATGGGAAATCCGGCTTCGATTACATCGATACCGAGACGGTCGAGTTGATGCGCCAGGCGCAATTTTTCCTGGTGGTTCATGCTGCAACCGGGCGATTGTTCTCCGTCGCGTAGGGTGGTGTCGAAAACGGTAATGCGGACCTGCTCCGTAGCCATGGGCCTTCCTCAAAAACGAGATGATCGAATCGAACTCTGTTCTCTGAACTCTGGCTTCTATGGTACGGGGCTTAGGGTCTGAAGCCAAACTTATAATTGTTTATTCATCATTAGATTTTCTTCTATGATAAGATTTCCTAATAGAGATTAAAGTTTATATAAGAGGATAGTAGATGGAACTCTCGCAGCTGGAAGTCTTCCTGGCGGTGGCTCGCGAGCACCGCTTCTCCCGGGCCGCAGAAAAACTTCACCGCACCCAGTCGGCGGTGAGCCAGACCATCCGCAAGCTGGAGGATGAGCTGGGCGAGGCGCTGTTCGACCGCTCCTCGCGGGAAGGCGTGCTCACCGATGCCGGGCAGGTGCTCTATGAATACGCCGAGAAACTGCTGAATCTGCGCGAGGACGCCCACGAATCGCTGGCGGAACTGCGGGAGCTGCAGAGGGGCAAGCTGGTGATTGCGGCGAATGAGTTTACGGCGCTTTATCTGCTGCCGGTACTGGCTGAGTTCCGCCGGCTGCACCCCATGATCAAGATTACGGTCGAGCGGGCGCTGGGCAGCCGCATTCCGGACGACGTGCTGCAGCACAGCGCCGAACTGGGCGTGCTGTCTTACAAACCGGAGGAACCAAGGTTGCACTCCGTAGTGGTTTATCTGGACGAGTTGGTGCTGGTGGTGCCGCCGAAGCATCCCCTGGCCGCGGCGCCAGAGGTGAGCATCCGGCAACTGGGGGCGGAGTCGTTTGTGGCACATATTGTTTCCTCGCCCTACCGCGAGAAAGTTCTGCAGACATTTCAGAAGCATAAGACCCCGCTGCATATGGATCTTGAGCTGCCGACTTTGCAGGCGATCAAGCAGTTCGTTGCACTGGGAAGCGGGGTCGCGCTGATGCCGGAGATCAGCGTGGAAACGGAAGTGGCTAGGGGAGAACTGGTAAGAATCCCCGTGCGGGAACTGCGAGTGCAACGGAAGCTGCGTTTGATTTACCGTAAAGAGGCGGGACTTTCCCATGCGGCGCGGGCGTTTCTGAAAGTGGCTGAGGCGGTGGCGCTCGAGCGCGCAGGGCGGTATCGATTTCAGCGCGAGAGCTAGAGAAGGCGGCGAAGCCAAATCTCATCTGCCGAACCTAGCCCAAGGACTGAAGCCCAATCCTGGTCCTTGCCTTGCATGCAGGCCAAGAAGGCCTGCTCCACCCTCTTGTCTAGAGACCGGGGCGAATCAACAGTCGGCGCAGACTTCTCCAGGCTGGAAGGCCGCCAGGGCTTCGCAGAGGCTAGGGTAAATCTCGAGGACTGAATCGAGGTTCGTGAGATCCAGCAGATCACGCACGAACGGAGTGGGACTGGCACATTTCAGATCCGCGTTTTGCGATCGAGCCCAGGTGTGCAGAAAGGCCAGTTCGCCGATGCCAGCGCTGTCGATCGAACTGACGCCACTCAGATCGAGGACCACTTTGCCGCCATTCTGGAGGACTTCACTGACCAGTCGCGAAAGGGCTGCGGCCTCGTCGCGATAGACGACGCGGCCCTGGCAATAAACGATCATCACATCGCTGCAATTTCGAGTTTCCAAACTGAGTTTCAACTTCGACTCCTTACGTGTTGTTCCGAGGGCAGCCCAGTCGTGCGGCTGCGAATCTGTTTCCCAATTCGGGTTTATGGATTGCATGCTAATAGATAGACGCGCGCCAAGCGGTTTCGGAATCATGAAAAAAGAGTGAATTTCTTGTCAGAGTGCCAAAGCCGGCGGCCGCACAATCTTGGCGGCCCGGGCATCCTGGGGCTCAGCTACACTGCATCTAACGAAATTCGCGCATTCAGGTAGAATTTGCTGCTGGCACAATTGCCGGGGAGGATTCATTTTCGTGTCGAAAACCGCAGCCGTGGTTCTGGCGTTCCTGAGCTTGATGCTGTTCCCAACCACATCGAAGGCCCAACTGCTCCCGAGTGGGAATGTTTATGCCGGAGTTGGTTACGGCGATTCCGTCGATGTGGTAAACCGTCTTACGTTCCGCGGATGGGAGGGATCGGCGGAGGATATGCCGTTTAAACGGTACTCATACCTCGGAATCGTACTCGATGGCAGCGGCTTTTACCGGACAGGCGTCACTCAGTACAACCTGGTTCTCGGACCACGGGTATCGAAAAACTACGGAAAGTGGCGCCCGTTTGCGCATGCGATGGGCGGCTACCAGCTCACCCGGTCGGGGGGCGAGACGTTTCATACGATTGTCGAAGACTTTGGCGGCGGAGTGGATCGCAAATTTCAACTCCTCTTTCTTAAGAACTTTTCCTGGCGGCTGCAGTTCGACTATATCCATAGCCACTCGCTGAGCGCCAACCAGAACGATTTCCGGGGAACGGGCGGGCTGGTGTGGCGCTTCTGAGCGACCGTACTGCGCTCCGGTATCGGCGAATGGTGGCAGATCAATCGATTCGTGCGCTTGCCCTCGTCGTCCCCCGGGGTCGGCCAGAATTGAATTTTCCCTAGGTTCACTGGCCAATCCAGGCCGGTTTCGGTTGACGAATTTCCACTCGTTGGCATCAAACAGTTGCCGCACGTCATTCTGATTCCAAGCTGAAAGGTCAGGTTTGAATCGTTATGCGCAAAGTTGGATTCATCGTTGCTATTGTTATTTTGGTGTCCGCCGGTCTGGTAAGCGCCCAGGTTCCCACCAGCGGGAATGTCTTTTTCGGATACTCCTACTACAACACGGACCTCTCTTCGATCGACCGCGCAAACACCAATGGTTGGGAGGCCTCGGTGGAAGGCAAAGTGATTCCCTTTCTCGGGTTCGTGGCCGATTTTGACAGCCATTATGGCTCGCAAAACTTTCCGTCCCCTTGCCCGGTCGTCCCAGTCGGCACCGGGGGCGGGGCTTACCCCTGTAGCTTCAATGCTGATGTCACCGAGCACAACTTTCTGTTTGGGCCGCGAGCATCATTTTCCGTCGGCAAGTTTCGCCCCTTCGCGGAAGTTCTGTTCGGGGCGGCGCATGTCGACGCGAACAACGGCGTCGGCTCCGATACGTCCTTTGCCGCTGCGGTGGGCGGCGGCCTCGACTACAAGATCATCCGTCCGGTCGCCTGGCGATTTCAGGGAGACTTCGTGCAGACGCGTTTCTTCGGGGCGACACAAAATAACGTTCGGTTGTCAACGGGCATTGTGTTTCGCTTCTGACGCATTTTTCGGTGGAATGCAAAAAGCAGGATCCGGCTGGTTGGTTGGATCCTGCTTTTTGTGGCCGCAAAGAAGACGCGTAGAGTAGGCGAACGCGAGCCGAATTTAAGTCTGCCAGTATTTGTGGTCGCGCAGGAAGTAGCTTTCGTTCCAGTAGTTCATCGCGGTTTTCAAAAACAGCCAGCCCGCGCCCAGATGTCCCATTTTCTGGAAACGGCGGTTGGTGGTGTAGACGCCGCCGCGGACGATGCCAAAGCGCTTGCGCTCGACTTGTTGACTGAGCAAGTAGTCCTCGGCAAACAGAACCTGCTCATGAAATCCGCGGAGTTCGCGGAATTTCTTTAGGTCGAATAGCATGAACATTCCTGTAGCGAAGGGATGATGGAGGCGCGAGAGATACTGGAAGAAATCGATGCCCGCGTAAAGCAACTTGTCGATCCAATTACCGCCGCGGCAGAGGATGTTGGTGGTAACACATTGAAGCTGCTTGTGCTGGGCCAGTTCGACGGCGCGGCGCACGACAGAGGGATGCGCCAGTTCGATATCGGCATCAAGAAACAGAACGTAAATGCTCTCCGCGTGAGCTGCTCCCAGGTTGCGGCCGACGGAGGGCATTCCGCCGCGGATCACGCTGACATTCAGGCGGTCGCAGAAGCCGAGAACGATCTCGGGCGTGCCGTCGGTTGAGTTGGCGTCAGCGACCAACACCTTGGTACTCGACATCTTCCCGTAATCCTGATTCGTCAGCGACGTCAGCAAACGAGGAATCAGCTTCGCCTCGTTCTTGGCTGGAATCACGATTGTCAGCTCGCTCTTGATGTGCCGGCTCGTTAAACTCATGGATGCGAACCCCCTGTTCGTCGACGGTGAGGTAGGTGAGGCGGGAATCGACCCAGCCACCTGCGTTGTAGTAGTGAATTCCGTTTTCTTCGACCTGGACGGCCTGGTGGGTGTGGCCGCAGAAGATGCGGTCGGCGTGGTGCTGGCGCGCGTAGTGAAGCGCTCCCGCTGCGACCTTCGACGACATGCGGAGCCAGCGCGTGTTGAGCCGGTCAATGAGCCGCGCGATAGGCTTGCTCTTGAAGTCGAGCTTTTGCAACTGGAGATAGAGGGAAGTACCTAACCGGCTGAAACGCAGATTGTTGACCTGGAAACCGTCGAACTGATGGCCGTGGATCGCGATGTGTTCGAGTCCGTCGTACTGCCAGGCGTAGTGCTGGTAGACGCGGACGCCCACCAGGTGCGACATGATGTTGGCGAGTCCGTGGTCGTGATTGCCTTCCACCCATACGACCTCGATGTTGCGTTTGGGATTGGAGAGTTTGCGGATGTAGCCGAGGAACTTCCAGTGGTCTTTGGTGAGGCGGGCGAAGTTGAGGTCGGCGAAGATGTCGCCGAGCAGGATGAGCCGCTGAAAACGGTTTTCCTTGAGCACGCGCGTGGCTTCGCGGGCATGACTGGTCTCTGCACCCAGGTGCAGGTCGGAAAGGATCAGCGTGCTGTAGCCCTGCAGATCCATGATTTAGTTGTAGCAAGCGAATGTTACTGGGCGATGAAATATGCATCAAAATCGGTGCAGTGGTAACTGAACGAGTAACCCGAGTTACCTGTCGGTAAACAAAGGACCCTGCCACGAGGCGAGCGCGAAGTGTTACAGCTGTGTGAATACGGAGGGGCTTCTCACGTAGACTGAATTTCCTTTTGAAAACCATCGGACACATTCTGGCGAGGTATACGGCATGGGTTTGGCTGCTGCTGCAGCACCTCGGAATTTGGGGGGTGTTCGCGATTGCGTTCGCGGATTCTGCTCTGCTGGGCATGCCTGTGGACTTAATGGTGGCAACGTATGTGTACAAGGATCGCCGTCTCCTGCTCTTCTACGTGGTGATGGCCTCGCTCGGGTCGATGCTGGGCAGCATTCCGCTTTATCTCATCGGACATCTGGGTGGCGAGAAAGTGCTGCGCAAACGGATTTCCGAAGAGCGCTTTCAGCGGATTCACCGCTCCTTCGAACAGCACGAATTCTGGGCTGTGATGTTTCCGGGAATGCTGCCACCGCCCATGCCTTTCAAAATTTTCGTGCTGGCGGCGGCCGTGTTTGAGATGCCGTTCCGCGACTTTATGGCGGCCATCTTCGCGGGAAGGTTCGTGCGCTTCATGACGCTGGCATTGCTGACGCTCTGGTTCGGCCCGCAGATTGTGGGACTAATGGAAGTGCTCGTCCGGCAGCATTTGTCTTGGCTGTTGGGGGCGGTAGCGGGCGGAGTGCTGGTTTGGCTGGTGATGCGGCGAAGTCGAAGGCCTAAGGCGGGACAGAGTTGACCCGGCGCGCCGAAGATCTTTCAAGACCGGATCTGGCGTCCTGGCTGCGCCCGGAGGACCCGCGGCTGTCCCCCCGTACGAAGCAATTTACGCTGCGGCGATGTGATCGCCGGAGGTTCTGTGCAGCCAGCGGGAAAGCGCCAGCAGGAACACCGGAATTCCAAAAAATGCGATGGAGAAGAACAGGTCGCTCTCGACCGTTCCGCGGAAAAATGGAAGTCCGGCGGCGTAAGACATCATCAATCCGTGGAAGGTTTTGGGATACATCTGCCCCGCAGCCCACACTGCAAAATTGCTGACCAGAAAAAACGAAACTGAACTGGCGAGCGCGGCTCCGACTACGCGGACCGGGTCGGATTTCTCGCGGAGGTTGGTCCCCAGCCAGAGGATTGCCGCATACCACACCCAGGTCACCAGTTGGTCCCAGGTTAAGCTGTACGAGTAGATAAACTTGGTGAGAACAACATCGGTCGCCGCCATCAGTACCAGAGGTATCCACATCTGGCGCCGTGAACCACGGGCCCCGAAAAACAGCAGCGATGCCGCCACCGGAGTGAAGTGCCAGGCGTGAGGCAGGATATTCAATCGACCCGCAAACGGCAGGAAGCGAACGGCAATGGCCAGTAGCACGAATAGATAAGCCAGCATGAGCACCTCGGGAACTAAATATCATTCTGGGCGTGGGAACTGACTACGTCAAGGGAGGAACGGAAGGCGACCGTTGACGGTTGAGTTTTGGCGTTACGGGAAGGCTAGTTTCGAGCGTTCAATTCGGTTCCGGGAAGGCAGTTTGCTTCTTGCCGGAACCGTAGATGTCGGCAACGACGTGCAAGTTCTTGTCGAGTTGAACGCCCGCGGCGAGTGCCCTGCTCGGTTCACCGCGGCGGCCGAGCAGGCTGGGCAACTGCACAAAGCGCAAGTCCTCGAACTCCACGATATAGCCGGCCTCCGGCGGATCGAGTGTCTCGGTCTCGGTGATCGGGTATTGCGCCCAGTCGAGATACCTGCGTCCCAGGTAAGACTTCTTCGCCGCCAACGTGACCGGAGTTTCTTCCGGTTTGTAGCGGATGACAAGTCGGCCCTCGGGATCAACTTCCGGTCCCAGAGAATCCACCGGAGCGAGAGCAAAGAAAGCAGGAGTCTCCACGACACCGTACCAGTGGAATGGATCAGCCATGGTGGGGTAGGCGGAAACGCGCAGCGGGTCCACGCCCTGGTAAGTGCCGGCGGCAAGGGCGCTCACGGCGCGGCGATGTTCGAAATCGCGCAGCCCCCACATCAAGACCACCCCCAGCAAGGCCAGAGTGGCCGCGATTCGGCCTTGCGGTTGGCGGGTGCGCACCCCGACTTCCCGGTCGATCAGCGAGAAAAACGACGGAACAATCAATCCGAGCAACAGGAGGCCGAACATGATGGGCTCGAAGATGAAGACAATATCCCACGCATACCACCTCTCGGAAAACGGCCAGAACGGGCGCACTCCGTAATTGTTGGTGAAGTCGAGCAGGATATGACTGAGGCCGGCGAGGCAGGCATAAACAAAGAGCAGTCTCCAGCGCGGCGGGAGGTTCGGATCTTTCAACCTGCGTCGGCGCAAACGCCAGATCAGGTAAACGAAGCCGACTACCACAGCGGCGTCGAGGGGAACTCCAAGCAAGGAATGCGTGAAGCCGCGGTGGTGGGCGAAGCCGAACGCCGGGCCGCCGAAGCGGCTTAGGACGTCCAGATCAGGCGCCTCCGCGGCGAGCGTGAGAGTGAGCGTGGCCAGCGCCGTCTTGCGGTTGAGTCCGGCGCGGCCCAGGCACGCACCGGTCAGGAAATGTGTGATCGGTTCCAAGCGGTCTAAGGATTCTATTTGGCTGTGCGGCAATTGCCAACAGGGACGAAATCTAGCGGGAAGGCGCCAGCAACATCAGTGCGCCCGGCGCGATGGTGATTTCTGCAGGCAGTGTGCCGACCAGCTCGCCGTCTGCCTCGACATAGACTCTCGGCTGCGCCCGCGGCGGGCCATCGCCCGATGGCGCAGGCAGGTATTGGCACGAAACTCGGTTGCTGTATGCAAGTTCGATGCCCGAGATCTTCCAACTGCGTCGCAGCAATCCGCGGGTCACGTAGAGAAGATACGCGAGGCGGCTCGCGGTGCGGCAGAAGACCAGCCGCAGGTCGTTGCGCTCCAAAGAAGCTCCGGGAGCCAGCTCCTGCAGCACTCCACCAAAATTTCTGATGCGCACCGCCATCAACTCCGTGACGCCGGCTCGCTGGGGCTGGCCCGAACCGGTCTCGGCGAAATCAACCAGGAAGCGGGTCATGGGATGAGTACACCAAAGCTGCCAAGCCTTGGCGTAGTAAGCGGCCATGCCCATGCGCTGCTTGGAAGGGGCGTGGAGCTTGTAGAAGAGGTGCGCATCCACTCCTGCACCTGCCGCGACGATGAAGAAGCGCGTGCCAGGTTTGCCTGCGAGATCGAGATATTCGATGCGGCCAAGAGCGACGCGGCGGGGTACGGCATGGAGAGCGGCGCGGGCTGCGGCCGCGATATTCATGGGCAGGCCGAGGTCGTGGGCCAACGCGTTGGCCGTACCCAGGGGCAAAATCGCCAGGGCCGCGCGGGTGTTCGCCAACACCTGGATCACGTTGTGGATGGTGCCGTCTCCGCCACAAGCAAAGACCGTGTCCCAACCAGCAAGAATGGCTTGCCGCGCCTGCTCCTCCGCGTGAGCCGGGGAGTGCGTGAGGACGAGCTGGGCCTCGACGCTTGCGCCGCCCAGCAACGCCAGCACGGATTCCAGCTCCGACTGGCGCCGCACGCGGTGGCCGCCGGAGTCAGGGTTATAGAGTAAAACCGCCTTACGCATGGCCGGATCGAAGCTGGATTGTACCTGAGCGTCATGCACGGAACAGTGCAAGCAATCCCCGTCCGCCTATAATCCTTGCGATGCCTGCCGCTGGGAAAGACGTCGAAAAAAAGATCGAATCGCTCCGGGAGAAGATCCGCCACCACGAATACCTCTATCACGTCCTCGACCATCCTGAGATGAGCGATGCCGAGTTCGACAAGCTGATGCAGCAGTTGAAGGATCTGGAGGCGGAGCATCCGGAGCTGATCGCGGCGGACTCTCCCACCCAGCGCGTCGGCGGCAAGCCGCGCGAAGGCTTCGTCAAGGTGGCGCACTCTTCGCCCATGTTGTCGCTCGACAACACTTACAGCGAGGAAGAATTGCGCGCCTGGGAACGCCGCGTTCACGAACTGAGCGGCCGGACCGAGGTGGACTACGTTTGCGAGCTGAAGCTCGATGGCATGTCCCTCGCCCTGATTTATGAAGAGCGGAAGCTGGTGCGCGGGATTACTCGCGGTGACGGAAGCGTGGGAGAGGACGTCACGCTGAACGTTCGCACCGTGAGGTCGGTGCCACTTTCGATTCCAAGAGAAAAACTGAAAAAGGCCGGCATCCCGGCCAATTTCGAGGTGCGGGGCGAACTGCTTATGCCGCTCGCGGCATTCAAGAAGATGAATGAGGAACGGGAGAGCAAAGGACTTTCCGTTTTTGCTAATCCGCGCAATGCCACGGCGGGCACGGTGCGGCAGCTTGAATCCAAAGTTACGGCCGAACGGCGGCTCGACTACTTCACTTACATGCTTTTAGAAGACGGGCGCACTTATTTTGACCGTCACTCGAAAACTCTGGATGCACTCGACGCAGCCGGATTCAAAGTCAATCAGAACCGCAAGCTGGTGCACGGTATCGACGAAGCCTGGGCATTCATTGAGCAGTGGGAGGGGAAACGCGATGCGCTGCCCTACGAAATTGACGGCATCGTCATCAAGGTCGATCGCATTGCGTTGCAGGACGAACTGGGGTTCACGGGCAAAGCGCCGCGATGGGCGATTGCTTACAAGTATGCCGCGCGCGCCGGGATCACCAAGCTGGAGAGGGTGCGCTGGCAGGTTGGTCGTACGGGCAAACTGACTCCCGTGGCGGAGTTGGTCCCAGTTTCTATCGGCGGCACAACCGTTCGCAACGCTACGTTGCACAACATGGACGAAATCCAGCGCTTGGGCGTGAAGATCGACGATTGGGTGCAAGTAGAGCGTGGCGGCGATGTCATCCCCAAAGTCGCGAAGGTCATCGACGATAAAGATCATCCGCGTGGTAAGCGGGATGTTGAGGTGCCGGAGAAGTGTCCCGAGTGCGGAACCAAAGTGGTGCGGACCGAGGGCGAGGTCGATTACCGCTGCGTCAATGCGAATTGTCCCGCCAAGCTTCGCGAGACGATTCTGCACTTTGCTTCGCGTGGGGTGATGAATATCGACGGCATGGGCGACGCGCTGGTCAATCAGCTTACCGAGCGCGGCCTGGTAAAAAATGTGGCGGATATCTACAGGCTGACGAAAGACGATCTGCTCAGCCTGGAGCGCATGGGGGACAAATCCGCGCAGAACATTCTCGAGGAGATCGAAAACTCGAAGAGGCTGCCACTCGAGCGCGTCATCTATGGTCTCGGTATTCGTTTCGTCGGCGAGCGTACGGCGCAGTTTCTGGCCGAGCATTTTGGATCGATGGAAACGCTCGAGAGCGCTGGTGTGGAAGAGCTGCAGAATGTGAACGAAGTTGGCCCGCGCATCGCGGAGAGCATCGTGGAGTTCTTCAGCATTGCGGCCAATCGCAAGCTGGTGGAGCGGTTGCGCGACGCCGCGCTTCGGTTAACGGGACAGAAAAAGCAGCGTGGGACGAAGCTTGCGGGAAAGACATTTGTATTGACCGGGACGCTGGCGCACTTCACTCGCGATGAGGCCAAGAAGATGATCGAAGACGCGGGCGGGAAGGTCACCGGCTCGGTCAGCAAGAAGACGGATTACGTGGTGGCGGGGGCAGACGCGGGGTCGAAGCTGGACAAGGCGAAAGAGTTGGGGGTGAGGGTGATCGACGAAAAGGAGATGGAAAAGCTGGCGGCTGAAAGCTAGAGCCCGCCAGTCTTAATCGATGCCCTTCCAACCCGACACGCTGACCTCGCGCCTGTCGTGGGCTCAGCATAGTAGATCGCGTGCACGACATTGTTCCTCGAGAGGCAGCGCCGGACCGTCCTTTGTTTCTTGCCGCAATCTGAACAGTCGAACGGCTTGATACGCAGGTTTCGTTTCTCGCCTATTCCTGTTCCCGCTCCCGCAAAGCCTTCGTCATCCTTTTCCAGGTCTCCTCCAGCGTCTCGGGCAGAATCCGCGTCTCGCACACGACCGATACGAAGTTCGCGTCGGCCACCCAGCGCGGCAGGACGTGCATGTGAATGTGTCCGGCGATGCCGGCGCCGGCGGCTTTGCCGATGTTCATGCCCAGGTTGATGCCGTCAGGGTGGTAGAGTTCGCGCAGGACGGACTCCATGCGTTGCGAGAGCGTCATCATTTCGTTCGCGGCGTCTGACGGGAGCTTTTGCAGTTCGTCCAGGTGGGCGTAGGGGACGATCATCACGTGTCCGGGCGTGTAGGGAAACGCATTCAAGATGACGAAGCACTGCTGGCCGCGATACACGATGAGCACTTTGGCGTCGTCGCCTGCCTGG
>Ga0182015_10001402_pt1 | contig 31926 bp, 24 predicted proteins | sample 712P3MmetaG_FD_120478 | JGI IMG/M metagenome (GOLD analysis project Ga0182015, IMG submission 120478) | Permafrost microbial communities from Stordalen Mire, Sweden - 712P3M metaG | ecosystem: Environmental > Terrestrial > Soil > Wetlands > Permafrost | place: Sweden: Stordalen | collected... | reverse complement strand
TCTTGAGTAATAGAACGCCGAATTGTAGTAATAGCAGTTGGTAATGACGCTTTGCCCCGCTCGCATCTCCTTTCTAATGTGAGCGCGATGGTTTCTGATGGAGTGGGCGTGCGGCCAGGATGCTATTACCTCTGGACTGCGGGGCCGTTGGCAGCGTGGTCGAGACGGGTGCCCAGGTCTCGATTTTGAGACCTGGGTTCACGAAAACCGGACTTATGGCGCATAAGGCGCTTAAGGCGCACACTTTCCCCCAAACACCCCACGGCGAGCGCCGGTCATTTTGCCTGCAACGCAGCCAAAAATGCTGTAATGGCAGGGAGGCCGCTCGATGCACGTGGTGGATCTGATTCGGAAGAAGCGCGACGGTGGGGTGCACACGGACGCGGAAATCGCCGCGCTGGTCGCCGGCGCCGCGACCAATGCCATTCCTGAATATCAGCTGGCGGCGTGGCTCATGGCTGTTTTCTGGCGTGGCCTGAACCCGGCCGAGCTGCACAGCCTCACCACCCACATGCGCGATTCCGGCCGGGTGCTGCACTTTCGTCTCCCAGGGGCCAAGGTGGATAAACACTCGACCGGCGGAGTCGGGGACAAGACCTCCTTCCTGGTAGCGCCGATCGCGGCCGCGGCCGGGCTCGCGGTTCCGATGATTTCTGGCCGTTCCCTGGGGCATACCGGCGGCACCCTCGACAAGCTGGAGAGCATCCCCGGCTACCGCACGAGCCTGGAGGAGGATGAGATGTTCGCCGTGCTCAGCGCCTGCGGCCTCTGCATCGTGGGGCAGACAGAATGGCTGGTGCCGGCCGACCGCACACTCTACTCCTTGCGCGATCGGACGGGAACGGTGGAGAGCCCGTTTCTCATTTGCGCCTCCATCATGAGCAAGAAACTCGCGGCCGGCCTGGACGCGCTGGTGCTGGATGTGAAAACGGGTTCAGGCGCTTTCCTCAAGCAGAAGGCGGATGCAATCTACCTGGCGGAGCTGATGGTGGCTACCGGGAATCGGGCCGGCACCAGGACTGCCGCGCTCGTCACCAACATGAGTCAACCGCTCGGGCGCATGGCGGGCAACGCGGTCGAAATTGTGGAAGCGGTCGAACTGTTGCGCAACGAGCGCCATCCGCTTACCGAAGACCTGCGCCAGCTTTCCTTGCAGCTTGCCGGATGGATGCTTTACCTGGGAGGGAAAACACCGAACCCGGAAGACGGCGTGCAGCTTGCAGAGGAACTGTTGCAGAGCGGCCTGCCGCTGGAAAAGCTTCGCTGCATGCTGGCTGCCCAGGGAGGCGACCTGGCGTGGTTTACCCAGCCGTCGCGGCTGCACCGGCCCGCCTATCAATATAAGGTGAAGTCCGCCGCGACCGGCTTTCTCTGCACCGTCGATTGCGGCGAAGTGGGATGGGCGGTACAACGTTCCGGCGCAGGCAGAACGGCCCCTGGGGAAGCGGTAGCGGCCCACGCAGGCGTTGAAACGCATAAGAAGGTAGGCGACCCGGTCGCGGCTGGCGAAACCCTATTTACGGTGTATGCCGAGCAGGAAGCGCGTCTGGCGCCGGTCGCTGCGATGCTAAGCCGGTGTTTCACGCTTGGCTCCAAGCCACCGGAGCCAGCCCCGCTGATCGAGAAAATCGTTGTGTGCTGATGCTAGTGGCCGTATTCCAGGCCATTGTCCAGCGAGGATCCGTGGACCGGCTGGTACGGTTCGGCAGCAAGAATGTTGCCCAGAATCGTGCGTTCTTGCGGCGTGAACTGAGCCTGGAACTGACCCGAGCTCATCATCGCTGCGCGCTGTTCGGGCGGGTACGCTTTCAGATCGCGAAAGGCCTTCCTGACCAGCCGCTGCCGGTCTTCCGGGAGGGCACGGAAGTCTTGCACCGAGGCACGCACTTGCTGGCGCATCTGCGGGGTAAGGCGCTCCAGGGCCTCAATGTGATCCAGGGTACGCTGGCGCTGGTTGGGCGGCATGCGGTTGATCTGGCGCAGGCGGTTGAGCAGTTTTTGCTGGGTTTCCGGGGGCAGACGGTTGAACCCTGGTTCGTTCTGCAGAGCCCGTTCCTGCTGCTCGGGAGGCATATTTCCATGCCGCTGCAGCCACGTTCCAAGATGGGCCTGCTGGTTGTTTTCAAACCGGGGACGCCCCACCTGCTGCTGCGCCGGGCGAGCAAAACAAAGAGTGGGTACTGCTGCGGGCATGACCATTAGCAGTGCTGTAAAGACACGACCAGCGAGCTTCCCGCGAAGGGATGTCGTCTCGAGCTGGTTGCGGCTTGCCATGGTGGTGCCCTCTCCGAAGCGGTTACAGCAGTTTCGCAATGGGTGCAGACCGAAGGGATAGGCCTTTCCGTGGTCTTCCCCCAAGGAAAAGCACACCTCACGATCTTTATCTGGCCACAGCAATTGCGAAACTGCGATATGTCGACCGTCGTTCTCGGGCGCCTCGTGTTTCCCGGATTTATGTGCCGGCTGGCACATTTACATCTTTCCTCTGCTTAAGGCCGTAAATCAGTTGGAGGCGCCTGTTCCGGTATCTTCGTCCCCGTCCAGTGCATTCAACTGCTGAAAGAGCTGGGCGTTGCCATCATACGATTGCAGGTCGCGCACCGTGGCCGAGGCCTGGGCTACCGGCACCTCCTGGTGGCCGAGCAGGGCAAAGGTGCCCCCGCCGACCGCCAATACGGCAGCCAGACTGGCTGCTGCAAGCTGACGCACCTGCAGGTTGCTGCTGAAGAGCAGCCACGCCTTGGCCCGTTCCAACAAGGTGGCGGGAGCGGTCGATTGTTCAGTCCGCAACCGGGCATAGAGCTTGGCATCGAAAAAGGCGCTCGGTTCCGGAGCCTGCCATTCGTCAAGCAGCTTCCAGGTCTTCTCCATCGCCGCCAGTTCGCCCGCGCATCCGGCACATTCTGCGATGTGCTGGCGGGCATCCTCGGGCAGCGGCCGCTCAAAGAGCAGTTCGGCCATCTTCTTGTTCATCTCAGGGCAGGTCATCATCTTCCTCAATTCCGGTTTAAGCAAAATCCTTCAGGTTCTCGCGCAAAGTCTGGTAGGCCCGAAATAACAGGGACTTGGTTGCCGACTCGCTCAGCTTGAGAACCTCACCAATTTCTTTGTAATCCATATCCTGGTACTTATGCATCAGCACAGCATTGCGCTGCCGTTCGGGCAGGGCCATGACATGCTGGCGAATCGCTTTCATCCGCTCGCCGCGCACCAGCTCCTGTTCCACGCTGAGCGTAGTATCGGCCACATCCGGCGTGGTGCCCGTTTCCGGGTCAGGCTGATCCAGATACACATTCTGCGCTGTCCGTTCGTGCTTGGTATCGCGAGCGTGGTTCACGCCCAGGTTGGTCGCAATGCGATACAGCCAGGTGCTGAACTTTGCCTCAGCGCGATAGGTCTGCCGCGAGCGATACACGCGCAGAAACACTTCCTGGGCCAGCTCTTCGGCCACCGCCTGGTTCCGCGACATGCGAAACATAAAGTGGACCATCTGCTTGCGGTACTTCTCGATCAGGATGCTGAAGCCCGAATCGTCGCCTTCCCGAACGCGTAACATGATCTCCGCGTCGGAGAGCAGCGACCAGTCGGCTCCGGCTGCATGCAGCGGTATACTTTGCTGCGTGCCCTGGAACCCGTTCTGCGCAATGGCTACGGTACCCATATCCTTTGTAACCCCACCGTCCTGACTAGGTTGCGCGAAACCGGGAGAGTTTTCCGGGAGTTCCTCCTCGGTCTCAAACGCTGGGCGAGGCCTCCCCGGGTCAGGGGAACCATGCTGCTTGGGGGGAGGAAAAGCCATAAGGTGACTGGATTGTATCTGTTGCCACGAACCCCGGTCTCGCCCAGTTTTGTGGGATTTTCGACCTTGGGGGGAGGGCCCCCAGTGCGGCGGTCCCAGGGGTGCACTTCGTGTAAACTACGGGTTACCTCGAGGGCGCTTAACTCAGCGGTAGAGTGCCACCTTCACACGGTGGAAGTCGCAGGTTCGAATCCTGCAGCGCCCACCAATAAATTGTTGAAAATAAGGCGCCAAGGGCTTCTTCCGGAGCTGGCGGCTTGGTCTGCGCGACCGATTGGCGCAGCCCCAAACACAGACTGGCTTAAGGATCGTATCGCGTCGACCATCATCGCTTTATTCAAACCGGGAATGCCGGGTGGGAACCGACTTCCAGATGCGCCACCGACGTCCGGGAGTATTCGCCATCGGTGACGCACGGGCGGGATCGGTGAAACGGGTCGCCTCCGCCGTGGGCGAGGGCGCGGTCGTCATCGCGGACGGACATCATGAACATTCGACCGCACTGCGCCCGCTCACCCGTTCTCTGGCTATCGTCTAGGTGCGAACACTGACGACGTTCGTTTCGCTCACGACCATGACTGCCCCTGGAGCAGGTCCGTGGCCTGAGATGTATCCCTTGCGATGGCCATTCCGGCAGACGAACCACTGTTCGTAGAATCGCGCGGAATGCTTGGGAACGCCCGCCAGGTCAACGGTTTCATAGGCAGCCGGTTGCTCGGTCATCATCTCTCCGCATTGTCTGCATTTTTCTATAGGCATTCTTCGATCTCCTACCGCATTAGATGGAAAATGATACAGAGATGTCGAAGGCCAAGTACCGTTGGTTAAGACTTTGGTAATGAATATGCCGCGGAAAGGCTTTTCGGAGGGGAAGGCTGCTCTGGCTCGTAGTACGCTGCTGTTGAATTTAGATCAGAACGCGTTACGGCTCAGGATTTCGCGGGCCAAGGTAAGGACCAGAATGCGCAGGTCAAACCAAACCGACCAGTTCTCGATGTACGCCAGGTCGCAAGAGACCCGATTTTCGATCTGATCGATGGTCTTGGTTTCGCCGCGCCATCCATTCACTTGAGCCCATCCTGTGATGCCCGGCTTAACGCGGTGGCGAAAGGCGTACTTTGCGACCACTTCGGTAAACAGCTTGTCTTCCGCCTTGGTGTTGGGCGGATGCGGCCTTGGGCCGACGAGCGACATGTTGCCCTGCAACACATTGAGCAGTTGGGGCAACTCATCGAGGCTTAGGGCACGCAGCCACTTGCCGAGCCTGGTGACCCGGGGATCGCCACGCGTTGCCTGCCGGTCGCCGAGCAGATCGCCCATACCGTGGTGCATGGTGCGAAACTTGTAGCAGGTGAACAGCCGGTTGTTGAAGCCAAGCCTTGGCTGCCGAAAAAGGACCGGGCCAGGGCTGTCGAGGCGAATGGCCAGGGCAATAAGCGTCAATAAGGGCAAGAAGACCAGGAACAGCACGGCGCCCAGCACCAGGTCGAACACCTTCTTTTTCGCTGCCAGCCAATCCTTGAGCGGCCGTTCTTCGATCAGCACGACGGGATTCGTGCCGACGGAGGAAATCTGGCTGCTTTGATAGCGGAACCCTGCGAAATCAGTGGTCAGGCAGACATCGGCCACCACGCTGCCGATCTGCTCGAGGATCATCGATATGCGGGACACCGCTCTAAGTGGCAAGGCAATGACAATCAGATCGATTTGTTCTTCACGGCTGCGAGCCAGCAGGTCGCGAACCGTACCCCGCACGCGTACCCCGTCCTGTATCGCAGGAATGCGGGAAAGACGGTCATCATACAGGCCCACTACGGTATAGGCGTGGGGCTCAGAGCGCAGACGGCCGATAAACTCGTGACTGAATTGACCTGCGCCGATCACGGCGACTCTCCGCGCCAGCCTGCCGGAAGCGATCCACGCCCTAAGCAATCTCGACACATAGCATCGCCCTGCGGTGAGCAGAGTTGCGCTCAGCAAGAGCCAAAGAAAAGGCCACTGCCGGAAGACCTTGTCCTCGTCGTGCATGAGAAACAGGCAGACCATCGTGCTGCCCGTACCGAGCAGCAGCGGCAATGGCAGAAGCTGGAGTTGTTTGCCCAACGAACGGAGGGAGTGGGGTGCATACGCATCGGCACGCGTAAGGAAGACTGCAGTCACCACGCTGCCTGCTATGGTTGCCAGCAAGAGGGAACTGTCGAAAAGCGGTCCATGAGGGTACGACAGAATGCTCTTCGCGATAACCCCGCTGCAGAGCAAAAGAAGCAGATCCGACGCCTGGACGATGTTCATGATCACGGGCGACGAAAATCTATATTTGTTGCCTCGAGAGCGGCTTCGAACCGAAGACCTGCGTTCGATCGAAGTGGCAGTGTTTTCCGTCAATTGTTCGGCGGGCCCTGCCGGTACCGCCTGGTCGACTGGCGTTTGCCGCGCGGAAGAACGAGCGGGAGTAACCATCATTCAGGCTGAGCCTCGGTGTAGCTCCGACGAGCATTTTGCGATTCATTGCGGCGAAGCGGCGGCAAGAACTACACCAAGTCCTGCTCAGGTTAGATCCCTTAAGCAGCTCCTTGCCCGTATCGCGACGAACCCGGGGTCGTGAAGACGGGGCCGGCCGCAAACCCCTGTCCTCATCCGACAATAGGGTGATCGGCTGAAACCTCCCCACGCTTCAGTTCTGGCCGCGCGGCAAAAGGAGAAGCACGTTACCAAGGGAAACGGGCGGCTCGATCGACTTAAAAAGGCAGGCCCCCGGCGCAGGACTTCGACAGCCAGACCGGCGGGCGCGCCGTTAACCGATTGGAGTGCCTCCACTTTTCCAAAAGGGGAGAAGCCTTCCTGGAGCTGCCGCATGCTCGCCTTCCGCGTAGCGACTCGTAGGGGCGGCTTGGCTACGAATCATCACAGTTACAAACTATGTTCCCCCTTAGGCCAATGGCGCGGGGTTAGCGCACCAACCTTGTATCTACCACGTTCGTGGACTATCACGTACCGAAGGTAATGCAATACAAGCAATACAAGTCACTTTTGTTGGCACCATCCCCCATGGACCAGAGAACAATTTCGTTTCGCGCGAAGTTTCAGTCCGCCAGACTCAGCCGTCACCGGCTGGGCCAGAATTGCCGTTTGCTGCTCGTGGCAGCCCGGCCAGCCAGCGAGCCAACGACTACTCCTGACCGGAGTTCCCGAGCGTGCGAGACGGGTTGGTTCGGGGCATGATGACCGCAAGCTCATTTTGCAAGCGCTCAATCTGCCGGGCCGCTCTGGCGTTCGTGTTTGTGGCTGTGGCTCATAGCGCCCCCGCACAGATCATTCAAGGGCTGCAGTCAAGAAATAATCTTTCGGTCTACGGAACCCTCCCTGTCAACGTGACGCCTGATTTTGGCTACTACGCCCCCGTGCTGTTTGGGTACTCGTTGGGAGGCTATCTGCAGACGCCGTATCTCGTTGGTGCCGAGATAAGAGGTCAGATTCAGAGGCGGCAAAATGCCCAGCATCAGGAATCGGCCCTTATCGGACCCCGAGTTGCGATGCGCTTCGGCCGAATCGATCCCTACGTTTCCTTTCTTATAGGCGCGGGCAACGGGTGGCGATTCACGGAGCCGCCTATCGTCGGGGTAAAGCAGCCAAAGCCTATCGAAGACATCGGTACGCAATGGACGCTTGTGGGTGGCGTCGACTTCAAGTTGAATCATCACTTCTCGGCGCGGGTTGGGGAGATTTCCTACTCGAAGCTTTACCTGAAGGAGTGGAACCTCACCCCCGTGAACTTTACGGCGGGTATTGTCTACAGAATCAACTAGGCACGCCCGCCCCAGGATAAGAATCAAACCCGCAACGACCGGCCGTCAGGTCTCTACCAGTCGCTGTGATTGACCGCATTGCCGCTCCGGCGCTTTTCCCAGCCACTCAGCATCAAGAGCTCCGCAAAGTGATATCAAATCACCCGCGGGCTTAGGTTTTCGCGGCGAGTGGAAGCCTCTTCAATACCGCATCCGTGACGTCCAGGACAACACCGAAGTTGTAGCTCCATAATGCAACAGTAATGTTACCTTGGGTTTGCCGGATTGAGGGCCCGGTCAGCAAACACGCGAAGTTAGCGTCATAGCAAGTGCTGGCAAGCCATGGATTGCTCCCAATGCACGGGTAGTGCGTCGCTGGCGGGCGCCGAGGAACTACCGGTCAGGACTCCTGGCCATTCGACCAACGAAACTCCGGAGGCTCTGCCGCAAGCTTGTGACCGCGGTGAAAGACGTTATCCCGCGGCAACCGATAGTCCTCTGCAGCGACCTTTGAGATCAAGCAGCATCCGGGCCACGCGACACGCATTTCAGATTTGGGAGTAGGGACCAACTTGAACACTTTACCCGACAAAGATCCTACGTTGCGCGACTTGTTGAGGATCTTCAATCGCAGAAGACGCACCGTATTTGTAACCGCAGTGGTTGTGTTTGTCCTGGCTGCGTGTGCCTGTGTCTTTATGACACGACGATACACCGCGAACAGCATCATCCAGCTGGAGAAGTCTTCTTCAGACAGCCTGGGCCTGGACAGCCTGATGGGCGCAGCATCGGGTGGGGCTTCCGATTCTCTTTCCGTAAACGTCGATTTGCAGACTCAGGCAAACATCCTGCAGTCGGAAGCGCTCGCGCTCAAGGTGATCAAAGAACTCAACCTTGAGCAGAATGAGGACTTCAAGCCGCATTTCAGCCCGGTTGGTTGGTTAATGGGGCTGGTGAGCCCGCGGGGGCCGGCCGATCCGGCGCATGCCACCCTTGAAGATTCACCGGCGCGGCGGGGACGTGTAGTGAAGGCCTTTGGCAACAATTTGAAGGTAAAGGTCACAGCGGGTACGCGCCTCCTCGAGGTGGACTACACCAATCGTGACCCGAAGGTCGCGGCCGCAGTCGTCAACCATCTGGTGCAGGCCCTCATCGATTACACCTTCCAGACGAAGTTCACCGCCACCAACCAGGTGTCACAATGGCTGGAAGGTCAACTGGGGGATCTGCGCAAGCAGAGTGAGCAGCTTCAATCGCGAGTCGTCGCCTTGCAGCAGGGCAGTGGGATCTTTGGCATCGGTGGAACCGATCCCCAGGGCAAGCCAGTCATCTATAGTCCAATTCTTGATCGTTTGCAGCAGTCCACGGCCCAGCTCTCCCAGGCACAAATGAACCGTGTCCTCAAAGCATCGGTGGCCGAGGTTGTCAAAACAGGAAATGCGGAGTTGATCTCGCAGTTGAGCGGCACCACGATCGCAAGTTCCAGCGGTCAAGGGGTCACGAACTCTCTAACCCTGATTCAGAACCTGAGACTGCAGGAAGCGACGATCCAATCGCAGATTGATCAGGATGCGTCTCAGTTCGGCTCTGCGTATCCCAAACTGATCCAGGAGCGCGCCTCGTTGCGGGGCGTTCAGCAATCCTTGCAGGATGAAATCAAACGGGTCGCGGCGCGCGTGCAGAACGATCTTGACGTTGCGTCGAAGGCAGAGCGAGGCGCCCGCGCAGCCTATGACGGAGACCGGACTGCTGCTGAAAAGCTGAACGACAAGAGCATTGAGTACGCCATCCTGTCGAAGGAAGCCGATCAAAGCCAGGAGTTGTATCAGGACCTACTCAAGCGGTTGAAAGAAGCAGGTATCCTTGAGGGCCTCCACTCTTCAAATGTCACTGTGGTTGATCCGGCAAGTACGCCGGCGAAGCCCAGCAAACCCCAGGTTCCCCTGTACCTGCTGCTGGGGTTAGTGTTGGGAATCTTCCTGGGCTGCTGCGCGGCTCTGCTGGTGGACGCGGTGGACAACAAGATTCAGGGCGCCGAAGAAATCGAAGCGCTGCAGATTCCCCTGCTGGGCATCGCGCCGCAGATCGAAGCCAAGAGCGGCTCACGCGCGATCATGCTTGACCCCCGGCACGCTGACGCCGCGTTTGGAGAATCGGTGCGCAGACTTCGCTCCGGACTGTTGATCTCCTGCAGTGGCCGCCCTCCTCAGGTTCTCCTGGTGTCGAGCGGCAGTCCGGGTGAAGGCAAGTCGACGGTTGCGCTCAATCTGGCGGCGTCGCTCTCGCAATACGACAAGAAGGTTTTGCTGGTCGAGGCGGACATGCGGCGTCCTGTGCTGCGCCAGCGCCTGGGGATGGACGGAACCGATGGTTTGAGTGGAGCGCTGTCGGATCGAGACGCAGCTCCGCAAATCCTTCCGGTGCCGAACAATCCGAATCTCTATTTTCTTCCCGGTGGGAATGTGCCCCCGTACCCGGCCGAACTGTTAGGCTCGCAACGCATGCTCACGCTCATGGAGGAATGGAGAGCTGAGTTCGATTTCATTGTGCTGGATTCTCCGCCGGTCCTGCCGGTAACCGATTCGCAACTGCTGGCGGAGCTGGCCGACGCTGTCGTTTTGTTAGCGCGTGTCGGATTCACCACCAAACCTGCCCTGGAGCGTGCCTACAAGCTCCTGTTCATGCATCGAAAGGATCCGGCGAGGCCGGCGATTGGGGTTCTGCTCAACTTCGTTTCCCGCCGTTCCTCGGCATACTACGGCTATTACGGCTACTACGGCAGCAAGAAATATGACTACCAGCAGGCATGAGGGCATGATGAGAGCCGCTAAATCGTTATTGATCCTGTTCTCGTGCGCAGCGTGTTGCTGCGCTCAAACCGAAAGCGTTACGGTCGGTCCGGGGGACCTGTTGCACGTAAAAGTTCTGGAGGCGCCCGAACTCGAACAAAGCGCGCGCGTAACCGACGCAGGCACGTTCACCCTGATTCTCGGGGGCAGCGTGCAGATAGCGGGCCTTACCCCACCTGAGGCCGCGCTCGCCGTGGAGCGGGCTCTGGTGCAGGGTCACTATGTACTGACCCCCCACGTCAGCGTGACGCTGGAGCAGGCAGCCACGCAGAACGTCACCATCATGGGCCAGGTGCGCACACCTGGAAATTATGCAATCAATACCCCCCGCCCGGTTCTGGATGTTCTCGCATTGGCCGGTGGATTGACCGAGCTGGCTGATCGCAGGGTGACCATTCAACGACGCACCACGAAGGAGCGGATTGAATTTGTTGACTCCAACTCCGCCAAGAGCGCCCTTGAGGACAGCGTCCTCGTCTTTCCCGGAGATACGATTGTCGTTCCGAAAGCCGATGTGGTGTACATTCTGGGCGATGTGAACCGGCCAGGTGGAATCGCCATGGTCACCAACGACTCCAAATTATCGGCGGTTCAGGCAATCTCTCTTGCCGGAGGAACACCGCCCAATGCTGTGCCCTCCCATTCCCGGCTGCTGCGCAAGCAAGCCGACGGAAGCCGGGTGGAGATTCCGTTGCAGCTCAGCGCCATGCAGAAGGGTAAGCAACCAGATATGCCTCTGCAGGCAGATGACATTGTCTATGTTCCCTTCAGCTACACACGAAATATGGCGGTAGGCGCGGGCAGCCTGGTGGGAGCTACCTCGTCGGCCGCAATCTACAAGTTCTAGGTAGACAGGAGATGGATACTCCGGGGTTGCAACTCACACATCCGGTGAGCCCTGGGACCGAAATCGCAGCACGGTAAGCGGAAGGTGAATCGAAGATGATCGGATATCTGAAGCGGCTCACCATTCGTAACCTTGTTTCGCCTTACGGGCTGGCGATCATTTCGTACTTTCTGTTTCTCTTCGCGTGGATCTTTCCGCCCGGTTTATACACAAGCTATATTCGCGAACCCGACCTGATGTTTCTCGATCCGGTTACGTTTCTGTTCTACACAGCGTGCCTGATGGCATTTCTAGTGGGTGTTCGCGCCAGCCGCTACCTGGGAGCCTCGGGAGCGCGAAACAGCGAAAGGCACGTTTCTGCGCGGAGTCCGCTCTTATATCTCCTGCTACCGCTTCTTGCCGCCACCGGCGCCGGGGCCATTTATCTGATGAAAGTGGGAGCCAGGATAAACTTCATCGCGCTGCTGGCGACCGCGCAGGGAAGTGTGCTCAAGGCAGCCAACGGCTCCGGTCAGATGAGCGAAGGCCGGTGGGACGAATCTATCCCCTTGCTCACAGTCGTTCTGTGGTGGAGTCTTTTTCGTGCCACCCAACTCCGCTTGAAGGGAGCTGTCAAGGCCGTTTTCTATCTCACCTTCCTGCCGTGCCTTGCGGTAGCTATTTTCCTGGGTGTAGCCACAGTGAATCGAGCGAACCTGATGCCCGTCATCCTGGGCACGCTTGTGGTCTATATATTTCCCAAGACACGTTCAGCGAATACAAGAGTCGTCAGGCTAGCGTTTATGGGAGCGGTCGGCTCGGCCGCGGCGGTAGCCACCTTTCTGTTCCTTTCCTTCCTGCGCGGAGCACTCGGCGTGAGCTTGCTGATCACCAGCCTGCTGGGATATACCGTCGTCTCCTACAATCGCATGGCGGCACTGCTGGCTGGGGTCATGCACTACGCTTACGAGGGTCATGGCGTTTATCTCGTTCCGGCCCTCCTCAGCGACGAAAAGATGAATTTTGTGTTTCAGCTCGCCGATCGCTTCGGGTGGCCATCCAGTTTCGATCTCTTTCAAACGGAGTTCCTGTCAACGACCGCAGCCGGTCTCAACCCCGCATACATCTGGGCCGGCGCCTTCGGCTATGTGTATTCCGATCTGGGGTGGTTCACTCCTTTCTACTGGTGCTTGGTCGGAGTGCTCGCAGGTTGGCTGTGGTCCAAATTTCGCGCTTGCCGCACTGTGGGCCTCGTACTCTACCCATGGATCAGCTTTTCTATTCTCATGTGGTGCGGCGGCAACTTCATTTTCCGAACAAATTTCATTCAATATTGTGAGTTTGCCGTCGTGCTGCATATCTACGACAAGGTTTTTCTACACAGGACGCAGTGGACTGAGGGCATCGCTCACAAGCCTGTGGCGGCATTTCTGGAGCCGGCTACCAGCCTCGATCGAGGCCTGTTTTAAATGCCAGGCATCTTTGAACGGCTTCAACGGCTGCGGGATCACCGCATCTCGCGCAACGCGTCGTGGGTTTTTTTTGGGCAAGCAGCAAACACCCTGTTACAGGCCGGATACTTTGTCCTGCTCGCCCGGCTGCTGGGGGTCAAGGAGTACGGCGTCTTTGCCGGCGCATTCGCCGTCGTAAACCTGGTTACGCCCTACAGCGCGTTGGGTGCGGGCATGCTCTTTATGCGCTACGTGACTGCGGATCGCACCAAGGCCGCCACCTACTGGGGAAACTCGCTGATCATCACCACGGTAGCGGCTACGGTGATTGCGTGCGCGCTTTTCTTCGCCGGGCCTATCGTCACCCGGTTAGACGATCATTTGATATTCGTCGTGCTGGTGATGGCGAACTGTCTCTGTAGCCAGGTTGCCAACCTGGGAAGCCTGGTATTTCAAACCTTCGAGAAAATGCGTTGGACGGCCATGTTGAGTTCGGTATCGAGCCTGGCTCGATTGCTGGTGCTGCTGGTCATGCGCTCCACGCTCCACCACGCGACGGCGTTTCAATGGTCCATCGGTGTGTTGATTGCATCTGGCTGTGCCGCAGGCCTCTCCATGGCCCTGGTCAGGGCGGAGATAGGCCCGGCAACGTTTGAGCGGAAACTGATGCTGCGCAGGGTCAGTGAGGGCCTGGGGTTTTCCTTTGCCGGAACCACGCAGGCCGCATACAACGACGTCGACAAGGTGATGCTGAGCCACTATGGCTTGAATCGCGAGAACGGTTTTTACACCCTCGCCTATCGCGTGATCGATGTTGCCACGACCCCGATTGCCGCGCTCGACGCCGCCGCGCTGCCGCGTTTTTTCCGGCTTGGTCATACGGGCACCCACAAGGTCGCCCGACTCGCCCTCAAGTCGGCTGGAGCATCCGTGTTATTGGGGGCGGCCATTGCCGGCAGCATCCTGTTGCTGGCTCCGATTATTCCGCACCTGGTTGGCCGAGATTACTCCGGGGTCCTGGTTGCACTCCGTTGGCTGTGCTGGATCCCCTTTCTTCGCGGCATACACCGGGCAACCGGCAGCGCACTCACGGGCTCGGGGCGGCAGAACTTGCGCACAGCGGCGCAGGTCACCGTGGCCGCGGCCAATCTGCTAATGAATCTCTGGTGGATTCCTGTATATGGGTGGATCGGGGCAGCGTGGTCAAGCCTCGCGTCCGATGGCCTTCTGGCGATGTTGAATTCTCTGCTGCTGCTTTGGGGGTGGAAGCGCGGGCTGCGCATGGAGGCCAATGCGCTGGCCGAGAGCGAGGCTTACTCTTGAACACCCGCGGCCTATGTGCGGTCATCATCACTTTCCGCCCCCAGGCGTCCGTTGTGGAGAACGTGGCCAAGGTGCGTACGCAGGTGGACGGCCTGGTGGTGGTGGATAACGGCTCCGCGGCGGAATTGCTTAGCCCGTTGCAGGCGGCAGCGCGGCAGTGGGATTTTACGGTGATCGAAAACGAGGTGAATCTGGGCATCGCGGCGGCATTGAATAGCGGTGTCCGTTGGGCAAAGGCGCAAGGATTTGCATACGTCCTGCTGTTCGATCAGGATAGTACGGTTGCGGATGGTTTCAGCACCGCGATGCTGGCCGAGTTCGAGTCACATCCGCAGCGTGACAGGCTCGCCGTGGTAACGCCGAGCCAGGTAGAGAGAAGCACGGGTCTCATGCGCGTCCAAAGGTGGGCGAAAGACGGAGGTCCCTTAGTTGCGATTACCTCCGGCAGCTTGATCCCGATGGAAGTATTCGATCGGTGTGGTTGGTTCCAGGAAGAACTCATTATCGACTGCGTCGATCACGAGTTTTGTTTGCGGGCCCGTTCTCAGGGATACACGCTCACGGAATGCCGGCAGGCCGTGCTCGAGGTGGCGGTGGGATCGGCGGTTCGGCATCGGGCGTTTGGTTTGATTATCAGCGCGCGGCATTACAGCGCCAGGCGCAGATACTACATGACGCGAAATCGCCTGGTGATGGTCCTGAGGTTCTGGAAGCAGGAGCCCGGGTGGTGTTGCCGGGCACTCAAGGATATCCTTCAGGACGCGATCAAAGTGGTGTTGGTAGAAGAGGAGCCGTGGAACAAGACGAGGCATACTGCCCGCGGCATCTATGACGCCTTCTGCGGACGGATGGGAAAGGTGGTCGAGCTCTAATGTTCGAGCAGAGACCCAACAATCGTGTCTGCGCAGTAATTGTTACGTTCCGTCCGCGGACGGAGGATCTTGGCAACCTGGCCCTGGTGCGCCCGCAAGTGGAAGACCTGGTGGTGGTCGACAATGGTTCGTCAGGCGAGGAACTTCTGTCGCTGCGTGCCGCCAGCCAACAACTGAACTTTACGCTGATCGAGAACGGGCAGAATCTGGGGATAGCCGCGGCGTTAAACATCGGCGTCAAATGGGCAGAGTCGAATGACTCCGAATGGGTTGCGTTGTTCGATCAGGACAGCGCGGTCACCGGAGGCTTCATGGAGCATATGCTTGCCGACTACAAGCATTTCGCCGGCCAGCGCAATATTCTGTTGCTTGTTCCCAGGTACAAGGATCCGCAAACCGGCGTGGAGCGCGTTTGCCCTATGGATGAGGACGGAGGTCCCTTCGTCACCATCACGTCCGGTAGTCTTCTGCCGGTGGGCGCGTTCAGCAAATGTGGTTACTTCAAGGAAGAGCTTTTTATCTACACTGTCGACGACGAATACAGCCTGCGACTTCGTTCGAGCGGTTATTCGATCGCGGTGAGCCCTCATGCTGTTTTGCTGCACGCATCGGGCGTTCCCTCGTACTACAGGCTTTTCGGCAAACAATGGTTTCAGACTACGAATTATCGACCCGGGGTGCGCTACTACATCAGCAGAAACCGAGTTTGGATGACTCTTATGTATGGGGCCCGGTATCCCCGATATGTTCGCGGCGCGCTGCGATCCTCTATTATCGATTTTTTCAAACTAGCCATTGCAGAAGAATATCGATGGACCAAGGTCAAGATGATCTTGCTTGGATTCCGCGATGGGTTGCTGGGGCGAATGGGTAAGACGGTCACACTTTAAGGGTGCTCATGAACGATCGACCGATTCTAGTCAGTGCCGTGATCCCAACCCGCAATCGACCGGAGTTGGTGACGCGGGCCGTACGTAGCGTTCTCTCGCAAACGATTCGAGAGCTCGAATGTATCGTCGTGATCGATGGGTCGGATGCTGCTACGGTGCACGCGTTAAGCGACATCCGGGACTCACGGCTTCGAATGATGGCGCCGGCGGAGAGCGTGGGCGGCTGCGAGGCCCGCAATCTTGGCGCACGGGCGGCGCGCGGGGAATGGGTGGCGTTGCTCGACGATGATGACGAATGGCTGCCGTGCAGGCTGGAGAAGCAACTCGCGGCTGCCGCCGAGTCCACCGAGCCGGTGACCATGGTGGCGAGCCGCTTTCTGGATAGGGGCGGCGCCGGTGACGATTTAGTTCGTCCTCATTTCTTTCCCGCGGAAGGACAACCGATCAGCGACTTCTTGTGGTGCGAGGTTTCGTGGCTGGGAGGGATTGTCGGCTTTCCACAGACTTCCACCTGGCTCCTGCGGCGAGAGTTTTTGCTCGAGGTTCCGTTTACCAAAGGGTTGAAGGTCTTGCAGGACCTTGACTGGCTGTTGCGGGGATACCGGCATCCGCGCATGCGGGCGGTGTTCCTTGCCGAGCCGTTGACGATTTTTCATAATGAGCAGACCCGGCAGCGAGTGACCAAGCGAATTGACTGGCAGTACTGCCGGCAATGGGCTATGGAGAATCGCCACCTCTTTACGCAAAAAGCGTTTGGCTTCTTCCTCGTTGTCTACTGCATCAACCCAGCCGCACAACAAGGCGCCGCATGGCGGGAATTGAAGCCGATCGTGGAAGAGGCTCGCCGCTTCGGGAAATTGACTGCGAAGCTCGTGGGACTTTGTTTCCTCTACGTTTGTGTTTATCCGTGGGTAGGCAAGGTGGTCTCGCGAAGGAAACAAATGAGCCTGCTCTACCGGGTTCGAAGCTTCGTCAGGCGTAAACCCGCAAGGGCTGGCGCGGCGCACGCCGGATGGGTCTGATGTTGGTGTGCGGGAACGCCAGTGGCGCGCCAGACTTTGCCAGAGAAATGACACCGCTTGGGTCTCTGCGAGGGTGGGGTTGGTTTTGATGATGGGATGCCGGCGTTTGCTTGAGGTCCAGGTTCACCCAGGACTTTCGTCCTGGGTAATCTTCAGTCGTCCCTACGGGACTTGTCTTGCTGGAAACCTATACCCAGGACTTCGTCCTGGGCTACTTTCAGCCGTCCCTTCGGGACTGGTACCGGGACGAACCTTAGGGGTGCTTTGATTTCAGCGAGTGTTGTCCAAGTTGGACTGGTCGAAAAAAGTTCATTGGGGCAAGTCTGACTCTTAGGCCTATCTATAGGACTAGAGCATTTTCACTTCTAATGGAGCGAGACAACTGGCCTTTGCGTGTTCTGGTCGGTTGCCCTTGATATTTCGGGAGATAGTTTGACGAAGACCGACAAGCCCGCAGTTCCCGGCGAGCGCTTACAGCCGGCGAAGAGTTTCTGGGAGACTCCGTACTTTGCGCCTCTGGACGGACTAAGAGCGCTGTCATTGTTGCTCGTAGTTGCAGGACATACGCGCACGGAGTTGCCGATCAAAAACTACTTCAGCGGGGGTCTCGGGGTCGGCATCTTTTTTGTGCTGAGCGGATTTCTGATTACCATCCTCCTGCTTCGGGAAGAAGTGATGCGGGGCTCTGTTTCGCTTGGAGGCTTTTATATCCGCAGAGCCTTCCGGATTCTCCCTCCGTATTTCCTGACCGTTGGCGCGTACTTGCTTATCGGGTTGATACCGTCGCAGCATGCACTGAAAGCGAAATTTCTCGCTGGCCTTCCCTATTTTCTAAGCCTGCGCAACGAGTATGTACCGAAGGGTTTAGAAGTTGCGTTTACCCACAGCTGGTCACTGTCGGTAGAAGAGAAGTTTTACTTTGCCTGGCCTCTCCTGTTCTTCATAGTGCTGCGCAAACTGAAGGGCCGGTGGGCCATCGTGCCCATTACGCTCATCCCCCTGGTCATCTCGGGCACGCAATCGCTTCCTATGGCCTATTTTTCGCTTCTACTCGGCTGTTGCGTAGCCATTGCACTGCATGCGTTGCGGGGGAAGCAGAGCGAAGTGCTCGCCTGGATCCATCGGGTTCCCGTGCTCATCCCTTTCTTCGTCTGGCTTGTGTCTTACTTCGCATCGTTGCAGGGAACCTTCCGCGTGACCTTCCTTCTCAGCACCGCCGCTCTACTTCCTATCCTGCTGTTGAGAGAGACGCCGCTGTCGCGGATCCTTGGATCGCGGGTTTGCGCGTGGATAGGGAAACGTACCTATTCCATGTACCTGTTTCATGCCTTGTGCCTGACTGCAATTGAAGAGCGGGTGATTCACCCGACTACAGTCACGAAGTATTTCGGGGTCGTGTTTCTGGGTTATGGTGTGAGTCTCGCCGTAGCGTCCGTCATCTACGTCGTTTTGGAGAGACCTTCTGTTTCCTGGGGAAGAAGACTTGCCCGGGCCTATGCCGGGGACTCGGCGCCGAGAGCCCATAGAGAGGGCCCCGAGCCTAGGACAGACCGAAAGCCTGAATGTACTGTCGCGTTGCACCAGTGAGGCTGTAGTTCTGCTCAATCGCCTGCCGGGCAGCAAGGCCGTATTGTTGACGTCCAGCTTCGCTGTCGAGAAGCCGTCTCAACTCCTGGGTGAGGCTGTCGCTATCACCGCGCTTGAAGAGGGCGGCTGCCTTGCCGCCGGCCGTGATTTCAAAATGCACCGGCAGATCGCTGAAGATGCAGGGAAGGCCATAGGCCATCGCCTCAAGCGAAACTAGCGGCAATCCTTCGGGACCCAACGAAGGATTGATGAAGACGGTCGAATCCTTATAGAAGCATGATGGGTCGGCCTGAAAGCCGGCAAATTGAACGTCCAGCTGATTGGCCGCTGCCTCTAGTTGGGGCCGATAGGATCCGTCCCCGACCACCAGTAGCGATACATCGGGAATCTGCCGCATGGCTCGCAGGATGAATTGAACGCCCTTGTACTCCTCCAGGCGGCCCACAAACAGAAGCTGCGGACGTTTGATAGTCGAGAAGCCGCGTCTGAAGGTCGAAGGGGTTTCTACCCAGTTCGCGATGACCTTCACTTTTTCCCGGGGAAGAACGCTTCGAGCAACTTCACCCACTGATTCGGACACGCAGATCACCTGGGACGCGAAATGCAATGAGTGCTTGGAGAGAAACCTGGGAACCCAGCGCGCGGGATTGCGAAACCATGAATAAAGATCCGTCTGGAAGGGATTATGCATGGTGTAGATGGTCTTGCAGCCAAGTAGGCGCAGGGGCCCCAGGAGCAGCGACTCAAAAAATCCGTTGAGTTGCACGATGCGGATCCGGTAGCGCAACAGCATGTAGGGGACGATGAAGCAGGCAAGCAACAGCCGCAGCCCTTTGAGCCACTTGGAGCCGAGTATCGGCAGACAGATCACGGTTGTTCCCTGGGCGCGCATCTCGGCGGCAAGCTTAGGCAGCGAAAGCAGGGCGTAACCCTCGGCGTAGGGGCTAAGGATGCCGCCTAATCCCTTCAAGTAGGTCTCGACGCCACCATAGTCCGAGCCGAGATCGATGAACAGGATGCGTTCTTTGTGCATGGGTAATCGACGCGCTGCGAGCAAGACACTCCCCGGGTGATTTCACGCTATGTGCGGGCGGGTCATTCTTCAATCACACGAAAGTAATAGGAGGCAACGGCTGCAGATCCACTCGGGATGAACAAATCTGAGGGGGTCGCTTCGGTTGAGATGCGTTGGTGGTGGATGGTAACCGCAGGTCCCTCCACTCCGCTTCGCTCCGGTCGGGATGACAAATCTAAGGACGGGTTTCTACCTTTGCGATCGTCATTGGGATGGATGGAAAAGCAGGTCCCTCCACTTCGCTACCGCTCCGGTCGGGATGACAAATTTGCGAGCAAGTCTGAGGGTGTGCTTCGTCCGGGATTTGTTTGCGGTGGAGAGACCACGGATCTCCCCTCTGTCGATGCGGAGAAGGTGTCGACCATCCGTGATAAAAACGTACGAGTGATCGAGAGCGCGAGCCCGTGGGTGCTTCCCGAGGATGCGGGATACCGCCGCGAGCCTGCCCGCCCTGCCAATCGGCGGCCTGGTGATTTCGAAGCTTTGTTCGACGCTCGTACTGTTTTCTATGATTGCTTTCGACTCACGGCGACGCAGGTGATGCTCATTGCCCCTCCGTTGAACAGGTTTGCTGGAGTGCTTGATTCGCTTTCGATCACTTCGCTGCCGACGGAGGGTCCATGCCGCTACCAGGCGGAGCAAAAGTTCGCGACCGGTTTCGCTGGCCGGCAAACCCACACGATGTGCCGTGTCGTTGTCGATGTACCCGAGAGCGACATTTCCTTAAGCGTGCAATGCCGCGCCGGCAGCACTGTCTTGCAGATCAAACCCGATTCCTGCACAGCGTTTCGCGGGCGACGCGTGCTCCTCACCCTGAGCAGGAACAATGATCTGAGGTGGATCTGCGACTGGATGCGGTTTCATCGCGATCTTCACCATGCGGACGCTGTTCTTCTTTACGACAATGGCTCCACAACGTACACCGCTGCCTCGCTACTCGAAGCCATGAAGCGGGTCTCGGGTTTCAAGGCGATCGCGGTTGTCGAGTGGCCGTACAAATATGGTCCCCAGGGGATAGGACGAGGAACGTGGGACTCTGCTTTTTGTCAGGATGGTGCTCTTGAGGACGCACGTTGGCGCTTTCTTGCCGATGCGTATGCGGTTCTGAGCTGCGATATAGACGAGTTAGTGTTGTCGGATGCGGGAAGCGTGTTCGACCGGGCTGCGGGTGCGGCAGAAGGGCATGTGAAGTTTTCGGGCCGATGGGTAAATGCACAGGCGCTTAACGGCAGCAAGAATGCAGACCAGACCACACCGCGCCACAGAGACAGCACGTTGCAGTTGCTGCCGCAGTCGCGTTGGCAGACATTTCGTCGGAAAGACGTAAATCTGTGTCCGGCAAAATGGGCGGTCGTGCCAAACCGCTGTCCGCAAGCTGCTCAGTGGAGCGTTCACGAAATCGTCGGGATGCGTGCCCTGCAGTTGAAGCCCGGCGACATGAGCTATCGGCACTTTCGCCAGATCGGCACCAATTGGAAGAATAATCGAGCGAGCCACGACCTATCCGGGCAAATGCATCAAGAAGACGCAAGGCTCAGGGAAGCATTTGCCAGGGTGCGATGGGATGAGTAAACGACCGGCCACCGTAATTGCAAAACAGCTCTAAGCAGTCACCCTGGTCGGAAGCGCCTGAAGGCGCGGCTCAAACGCAGGAGTCGCACTCGGTATGGTCACGGGCAGGGAAATGTCTTGTGGCAGCGGCGCTCCCACGCGGGCCAGGAACTCCCGAAAGCGCGATTGGAAAACGTCGATGCCGAACCCCTCGGCGTGGCGGCGCAGCGTTTGTGCCGACCACTCCAGCCGCTCGCAGCGCTCGATGGCTCTGGCCAGGCAGCTCGGCTCCTGGCGGTCGAAGAAGACGCCGGTAACGCCGTCCAGGATCGTCTCTGCGGCGCCCCCGGCACGATAAGCAATGGTCGGGCGCCCGGCGGCCGCGACCTCCAGCGGCGCCATGCCAAAGTCCTCCTCACCAGGGAAGATGAGCGCGCGGCAGCGAGCCACGTAGTGCTCGACTTCGGCGTCGGAAACATAACTCAGGAATTGAACGGTGGGGCCGGCCTTGGCCATCAGTCGGGCGCGGTCTGGCCCATCGCCAATCACCAGCAGCCGCCGCCCCAGTACGGAGCAGGCGTCGATCGCCAGATCGATGCGCTTGTACGATACCAATCGCGCCAGCACGAGATAGTAGTCCTCATGTTCCGCGGAGGGATGGAACCGGTCGACATCGACAGGCGGGTGGATCACTTCGGCGGTGCGGCCGTAGGCTCGCTGGATGCGTGCGGCCACGGTCTTCGAGTTGGCGACAAAATGATCAGGAAAACGCGAAGCGCGCTTATCCCATTGCCGTAGCGCGTTGATCATAGGGCAGAGCAGCGGCGCCATCAGCAGGCGCTTCGCAACACCTTCGGTTTCGTGTGTGGAGTAGCTGTTAAATCTCCACGCCCAGCGCATGGGTGTGTGACAGTAGCAGACGTGAATCGCATCGCGGTGGGTGCGCACGCCCTTGGCATAGCCAGAAGAGCTGGAAATCACGAGGTCGTAATCTGACAAGTCGAGCGAACGCACAGCCAGGGGATAGAGCAGGAAGTAGAGGCGATAGTACTGCTTCATCCGGGGCAGATGCTGCATCCACGAAGTTTGCAGCCGGGTGCCTGCCAGGCCCGGGGGAATAAAGTCAGGCAGCGCGACGGTGGTCTGCAAGGATGCGCCGGGCAGCATGCGGACCAGTTCCTCGGCGACTTTCTCGGCGCCGCCCATCTGCGTGAAGTAATCATGTACAACGGCGATTTGCATCCATCCCCCAAGACTTACAGAACAGCGGCCCGCTTTAGCACGAAGGGGACGGTACGGGCGAGAATCTTCAAATCCAATGCCAGCGACCATCCGTCTATATACGAGAAATCGAGTGCCACCCGCTGTTCGAAGCTGAGTGGAAGCAGGCCCTGCCAATTGCCGGTGATGCCCGGGCGAACATTGAAGCGCCGCATTACCTGGGCCTCGCCAAAGAGTGAAACATCCACTGTGCTCATCGGTTTGGGGCCCACCAGCGACATATCACCCAGGAGCACATTCCAAAGTTCGGGGAGCTCATCAAGCAAGGTACGGCGCAGAAATCGTCCCAGGGGAGTGATGCGGGGATCATTTTCGATTTTGCAAGCGGCCCCCTGGGTAGGCGCGTCCAGCTCAGAGGCGTTGCGCACCATGCTGCGAAATTTGAACATACGGAAGCGGCGGCGGCCATACCCGTGCCGTTCCTGCACCAGGAAGATGGATCCCGGGCTGGTGAGCTTGATGGCCAGCCCAATGATAAGGAAGATGGGCGCGAGCAGCACCAAGCCCAGCGCAGCGCCCATCACGTCGAGAATACGTTTTGCCGCTTCGGCCGTTTCACGGCTGTGGTCCTTGGGCACCAGCTCAAAAAAGAGGCTGGCTCGCTGCCGCAGACGTTTTTCCTGAGTCAGGGTGAATATATCGCTCAAGCAAACCACGCGCACGCCGGCAGCTTCCGCGATCGATGCGGCGTGCTGGCTAAGGTCGTAGCAGGAGCGCAGGGGAGCAGCCACTATCACTTCGTCGACGACGTTGCGCAGCAGATAGCCAGGCAACTCGTCGACCCTGCCGATAAGGCGGGCGGCAATGTCCGGCGGCATGGAATCGGGATCTCGATCATCGATGAAGCCCAGCAGGCGCTTCGTGCGATGGTGGTGCAAGCGCAACTCGCGCCATGCTTTGCTGGCGCGGCGGCCACTGCCGACTATGATGACCCGTTCCGGCTCACCCACCTGCCAGCTCAAGTGGCGGCTCGACAGCAACACACGGCAGATCTCATAGAGGAACGCCGCGATAAGGAAGCTTACGAGGATTTCCCCAACCGGGCCTCGAGCATGGCGCGCTTGCAGATAAAAGCCCAAAAGCGTGGTCATGATCGCGCTGGCAGCAGCCGTCCGCATTACCAGGCGGCGCAGTCCCTCCAGGTCGCGGTCATAGAGGCCGAGATAGGTCAGGCATTGCTTCCATAGGATGATGAACACGACTGCGAACGATGCGTTCATCAGCGTAATGCGAATTCTCAGAAACTCTGCCAAGCCGCTTTGGGGGATGTGCGGCTTGTTCACCCAGACCACGGCCGCGACAGCGAGCCCGAGCGCAATAAGACTGTCGCCGGCAGCAGAAAGTGTAGGGGAGTTGCGTAACCTGGGCATCAGGCGCCGCCCGCGTAGAGGCGCAGTGATTTGTGGGGAGTGTTGCGCCGTGATTTAGACAAATCGACCCAGGCTGGACTTATCCCCGAGCATGTCGATAGGCTCTCCCGCTTCATGCAATTCTCGGTCTTCGATGTTAAAAATGGCAAAGCCTGGGCAGCGCAATGCTTTAAGATCGAACATCGTTGCGAATCTATCGCCCGGTGGCAAGACGCTTTGGTTACACAAACCCAGGGCTTGTTCCACGGTAAGGGGAGCATTACCTTCGTTCAATCACACGAAAGTTTCAAGCAACCAACGGCGGCGGCAAATTCTGTTGACAGAACGCATACTCCGTCGGCACACAGCGGAATTGCCTGGTTCCTGTTGCATTCCTTGATTCCCCCTCCGGTGGCGGAATGCTAGGGAAGACGGGAAGGATACCCCGGAATTGATCGCTGAATCTGGAATTGCTCGTGACAGCTGCGGCGTTTTCGGGCCAACCTCCGGCTATCATGTCCGGTACAATTGAAAGCGTTATAGTTACAAAAGGCATAGGATCGCTGGAGGTGTCTCTGCGCAACCGGTTGCTTTTTGCTGCTCCGTGGGCCAAAGAGAGATTGGCGCAGGGCAAGCTTCCACGCTGGGTACGGATCGCCACGCTTTGTATCTGGTTTACGCTGCTTCCCTTGCTGCCGACAAAGAACAAACGAGTGGAAGCTGCGGGTAAGCGATCGTACCCCGCTTCTATGCAGAGCTTTCAAATTCCGAGCCACGGAGCGCTCATCAATGCGTTCGTGTACGTCGCCGCAGGCGCCGGCCCTCATCCGGTGGTGGTATTACTGCACGGGTTTCCGGGGAATGAACGCAATCTCGATCTGGCGCAGGATATGCGTCGTGCCGGGTGGGATGTTCTTTATTTCGATTACAGGGGTTCCTGGGGCTCACCTGGAGACTTCTCGTTCTCTCATGGCATTGAAGACACCGCGGCCGCGATCGATTACCTGCGTTCCCCCGCCATGGCCAGGATATTGCGTCTCGACCGGTCGCGCATTGTTGTTATCGGACACAGCATGGGAGGGTTCATGGCGGTGCAGGCAGCGGCCGCTGACCGGGGCATCCTGGGGATGGTCCTGATCTCCGCTGCCGATCTCGGAGGCCGTATCCCCGAGTCCCTGCCGGGCGGTCGCGAACAGTTAGCGATCGATGGTTTGAGCGCCGCCTATGAGCGCGAAGGGATGGCGCCACTCAGCGGCTGCACGCCCGAAGGGCTGGCCCATGAAACGCTGGCGAATCGAGCGCAATGGAGCTTTCTATCCAAGGTTGGTTCGCTGCGCAGCCGGCCGGCACTTATCGTCACCTCGAACGATGCCTATGCTGGGGGAGGTGCAGCGTTTGCCGCGGCGTTGCGCCGCGCGGGCGATACAAAGGTGTCAACTTTGCACCTGGCCGCCGATCACGTCTACTCCGATCAGCGAGGTGCTCTTTCGGGTGCGGTTTTAAGATGGCTCGCAACCCTAACCCCGTCCGGGCCGCGCTGAGCGGCCCGGACAGCAGGGGTTATGCGTGGTGATGATGGTGGTGATGGTGGTGACGATGATGGGTTTGTGCGAATGCGGACGATGTGAAGAGCAGAACCATGGTGAACAGCAGGGCCTTTTTCATGTCCCAAATGATAGCAACAATTTTATGTAGTGGTCGCCCTACTTTTGGGTCAGATGAGCTGCCCCTCGCACCCACAGTGGGTCGATTGTGTCGCGCCCTTATGACAAATCTTCGATAGCGGCTGCCACGGAGCTGCTTTTCTGCCGGGTCCGGAAGAAGAAAGCAAGCGCGACAAGCAAGTAGACGAAATAGAGATAAGGCAGCCAGGAATAGGGAGCATCGGGCACCGGATAGAGAGTTCCCGCCAGGGCCATCACCATGGACGCGCCCCCCAGAATGGCCACCGCGAGCAGCGGTTTCGAGAGAGCGCCCTGTCTCTTCAGTTTAAGCGGCAGGGCAATGCAGGTGAGTCCATAAATGGTGATGAAGCCGTAGACCGCAAACGACCCCAGCCAACCGTAGATATCAGTGCCGGAGAACCCGCTGAGCATGAGGATCAAGGCTGGGACACCCACTGCGGCGGAAGTGATCACCACGCCGAGGTGCGGCGTCTCGTTGTGGCGATGCGTCCTGGACAAGTGAATGGGGACCAGCCCGTTATGGGCCATCAACAGCAGAATGCGGGCGGCCGCGGTGATACACGCCAGCAGGCAGGCAAACATGCTGATCATCGCACCGGCATCAATGATGATGCCAAGAACCGGCATGGCCACCTGGTTTGCGAGCACGTGCATGGGGGCGTCGCTTTTATCGAAAGCGAGGCCCGCGTTGCGAAAGCCAAGCACCTGGGCATAGGCAGCGAGAATGAAAAATGCGCCCGCACCCAGGGCACACTGCAAAACAGCGCGGGGTATGGTGCGTAGCGGCTCTTTGGCCTCATGACCGAGTGCGGTCGCGCTCTCAAAGCCCACAAAGCTGAACGTAGCGAGCACCAATCCCAGGCGGATGCTCGAAAGCGAACTCCCCTGCAGCCGCACTTGCGGCCAATCGAGGTGCAGGCCGTTCTTCCATAAAACCAGGGCCAACACCACCACGATGCAGGCGACGGATGCGCCCTGCAGCCACAGCATGGCGCGAGCGGAAAGTTTCACATCACGGTACGCCATGGTAGCGGCGCCCATCACCGAGATAAGAATCAGCACGCTGGGGGAAAGGGTATGACCAGCGAACGATTGCAGCAGGATGTTGGAGTACTGGACGAAACCACCGACGATCGACGAACCCGTGGCTACGTAGCCAAGCACCAGGGCCCACGCAGCGATGGCGGCAACCATGGGCGGCAGGGAATCAGTGGCATAGCTGTAAAGCGACCCGGGGGAGGCGGAACGACGCCCCAGGGCGCCGATCAGCAGCGCGATCAACGTGATCTGTACGGTCCCCAGGGCATACGCGGCCCAGGTTCCATTCCCGGCTAGCGCAAACACCAGCGGGATGGTCAGAACCGGCGAGGTGACGGGCGCGATGGCGGCAACGGATTGGGCCAGCGTTTCCCAGGGGGTCAGAATGTTGTGGCGCAGGCCGTATTCAGTCTCACTTGCAGAAGTGTCCGGCGCCAATACAGGTGTGGTTTCAGGGGGCAGGTGTACGTCTCCAGGAAACTGGTTCAGAGTGCCTGAAATTTAAGAGCGACGAAGAAGGGAGGGGCCGGGCGTTGTCTTAGTTTGCTGGGAAGGCGAAGCGGAAGTCAAAGGATTTTATGAGCGGTATAGAGTGAAACGGTGGGTATCCAGGTAGCTGAGCAGGCGCTGAGCCTTTATGATCTCCCCAAAAACGCAAGCGTCCGCCTCATCAGCCTTTCCGAAAATGAAATTTACCAGGTAGAAAGTCCGTCCGGCCGGCAATGGGCTTTACGTGTGCAGCGGCCCGGTTATCAATCGAAAAATGCGCTTGCATCTGAGATTGCGTGGCTGGCCGCATTGCGTCGCGATGGGGTGGTCGCCACCCCGATTCCCGTGCCCGGGCTGGATGGCGAGTGGGTCCAGTGCGCGCTCGATCCCGCCACGGCGGAGCCACGCAATGTGGTTCTTTTTGTCTGGGAAAACGGCTGCCAACCCACGTTCTCTACAGATTTGCAGCCTTGTTTCAGGAGCCTGGGCGCCATCATCGCCAGCATGCACGCCCACAGCCGCAGCTGGCAGCGGCCGGCGGGCTTTGAGCGCTTCACCTGGAACTTTGAAGCTGCCTTGGGGGAGTCTCCGCGTTGGGGCCGCTGGCGTGATGGGCTAAGGATGGATGCCGCGAGGATCGATCTGTTTGGCAAGACGGCGGAGGTGATCCGCGAGCGCCTGGAAATGTATGGCGCTGGTCCCGACCGCTTTGGGCTGGTTCATTGCGATCTGCGGCTGGCCAATTTGCTGCTGCACGAGGGCGCGGTTAAGGTCATTGACTTCGATGATTGCGGCTTCGGTTGGTATATGTCCGACCTTGCGACGCCGGTGTCGTTTTACGAGCACCGCCCCGAAGTACCTGGCCTGATCGAGAGTTTGCTGGACGGTTATCGAAGCGTGAGAGCCATAAGCAGGGCCGAAGAAGAAGAAATTCCCACCTTCGTCATGCTACGGCGGCTGTTGCTTGTAGCCTGGATCGGTTCCCATGCGGAAACCGATTTTGCCCGTTCGCTGGGAGGCTCCTACACCGATCAGTCGGTTGGGCTCTGTGCTGGGTACCTGAGGCGCTTCGGGTGATGATGAGGGGCTGGTTTGATTCTGTTTTTGATCCAGGGTGAAACGACGAAATTTGTTAATTTCCCACATCTCCCCCCCAAAAGGCGGGGTGAGATATGGGGCACCCGCAATTGTGGCTAAATGGAAATCCCAAAAGGAACTGGAGACTTTTCCTACTGCCTATAGAGCGGCCATTCCATTGGGGTTTCATCAGGGCGGTTATTATCCGTCGAGACGCACCATAATCTTTGAAAACGTGCTTGGATTGTCGCTCCAGGCCTTGAGCATTTCGGGGGCCTGCTCGAGCGGGACGATCGCACTCACGGCCTCGTCGACGGGGAAACGATGCTCTTCGAGCATTCGGATCACTTCGCGAAAGTCCCCAGGCAGAGCGTTGCGCGAGCCCAGAATGTCGATTTCCTTTTGTACGAACAGCCGGGTTTCGTAAGCGACCGGCTCCTTGGCGTAGCCGATGTAAACCACGCGCCCGGTAAAGGCCACCTCGTCGATGGCGCTGCGAAAGGTTTGCGGCAGCCCGATGGCTTCAATAATCACGTCTGGCCCTCGACCGCCGGTAAGGTCGAGCAGCCGTTCGTGCAGGGATTCCCGGGAGGTGTTGATGGCGTGGGTTGCGCCCGCGCGCAAGGCAATGGCCAACTTTGCGTCATCGAGATCGACAGCGATGGTGTTGGCCCCACGGAAGCCTGACGCGGCGACGGCGCCTAGCCCGACTCCACCGCAACCGAAAATTGCGACTGTATCCTGCGGGGTGACGCGTCCGCGGCCTACCGCGTGCAGACCAACCGTCAACGGCTCAACCAGGCACAGTTCCTTGATACTCAGACGGGCCGCATAGAGCTTCTCCGCCGGCACGGCGATGTATTCCGTCATCGCACCGTTGCGCTGTACGCCGAGTGTTTCGTTGAACTGGCAGGCATTGGGCCGCCCGCGCAAGCAGGCCGGGCAACTTCCGCAACCGAAGTAAGGAGAAAGGGTCACGTCCATGCCCGCGGCGAGTTCGGGATGTGCTTTGCTGGGTTCGGCAATGGTAGCTGCGACTTCGTGGCCCGGGATGCGCGGAAAGCTCACCAGCGGATTTTTGCCGCGATAAGAATTCAGGTCAGTGCCGCAGAGGCCGATCATACGAACTTTCAGCAACACATCATCGTTGGTGGCGACAGCATCCGCAACTGTTTCAATTGCGACATCGCCGGGCTCTCTCATTACGAGTGCTTTCATTTGAGGCACCTTATCTTAGTCAGTCGCTATGCGACCATACAACAAACCCGCCATCGGGAAATTGCGGATGGGCATGGCTTTGGCGGCGCCGCAAGCGTTCTCTCAGCGTAACCGCTATGATGCGCTTGTTGGCCAATCCGAAATTGCCCTCAGGGGCTTTAGAATCTGCGTGAGAACCGAGCAAAAGCCAAAGCAGGTCCCTCCACTACGCTTCGCTCCGGTCGGGATGACAATTCATTCGCAAGAAAGTGTAGTTTTTCCTCGAGCATATAGGTAAATCGCATAACAAAATTGTCATCCCGAGGAGCCGACTTGCCTGTGGCAAGTTAAGAGTGAAATGAACGCCGGAAATCGACATTGATTCTATTGGCTTTATTTTTTGTTCATTAGGACCGGAGCGTACCCGGATTTCCTGCCACGCGGCACTCACCAAAGTCCACGTGTTCGGCTTTCGTTAAGGAAAGCCGCATGAAGTTCGCCAACGCCACCAACCTCGACAGGAAATCCGGGTACGCGTAGTGGAGCGACTGCTTTGGTTTTTTCTCGGTTCTCACGCAGATTCTGAAGCCCGAGTATTCTCAACATTTACGGCACGACTGAAGAGCTTGCGGAGAAACTCGATATTTTGGTCGAGCCTTCCGTCCCGGACCGCAAATGTTGAGGTAATCGTCTGCCTCACATTTTGTCATCCCGACCGGAGCGAAGCGCAGTGGAGGGACCTGCGGTGCGCCTTTCTCCCTGGAATCTTCGCTACGCGAGCAAACCTACACCTTTATTTTCAGAGACTCTGTGACCCGCGAAGATCGCGGCTACAGGGGTACGCGAAACTCTCGGGAGTTGCTAACCGGAAAGGCGCACCGCAGGTCCACTGCGCTTCGCTCCGGTCGGGATGACAAAATGTGAGGCAGACGATTACCTCGAAATTGGCGAGTCGGACGGAAAGATTCGCCGAACCGAGTTTTTCCGCAAGCTCTGAAGTCGTGCCCGGATACAAAACAGGCTTTCTCCGCAGCCTGTAAAGTCTGCGTCAGACTTGATTTTCAGCACGGCCCGAAGGCCAGACATGATTGAAGACAGGGGCCAGAATCGCTTCCACCTGGCGCAACAACTCTCCATTGGTCGAAGTCCGAAGCAGCTTCAGGCCGGCTTCCACCTGGTGACTGTCTGCCATGCCGACCAATGTGCTGGAGACGAACGGATGGGCCAGGCAGAAGCGCAGCGCCACCTCCGATATATTCTCTCCGTGCTGGCGGCAATACTCGGCGGCTTTTTTGCCGGCGTCGCGGACTTGCTGGGGTGCTGGGTGCCATGGCGCCGGGCCCTGTTCGGTCAGGATACCCATGGCCAATCCAGCCGCATTGATCAGGCCGATACCGCGCTCCTGGGCAAAGGCAGTCAGAACCTCATCCATATCTGTGTTCATGAGGTTGTAGTGGCAATAGGTAAGGATGCTATCGACCGGCGTAGTCTCGGCAATGCGCCGCAAGACCTTCGGCGGATAGCCGGTGACGCCGATGTAGCGCGCCTTGCCCTGTTGCTGCAGTTGCCGCAAGGCTGGGATCGTCTCATGGATGATCTGTTGCACGTCGCCAAATTCGACATCATGTACCTGAAACAGATCGATATAGTCGGTCTGTAGCCGCCGCAGTGATTCATCCATGCTGGCCAGGACCCGTTTGGCGGAAAAATCGAACTCGTCCATCCCGTAGCGTCCGCATTTGGTGGCCAGGACGACGCGGTCGCGCCGGCCCACCAGGGCCGCACCGAGCCTCGTTTCCGCAACCGTAATGCCATAGTAGGGCGACGTATCAAAAAAGTTGATGCCGCTATCCACCGCCAGGTGCACGGCCCGCGTTCCCTCGTTGGGATCGAAGTCGCCGAAGACACCGCCCAGCGCTGCGCCCCCGAAGCCAACCAATGAGAGGTTGAGGTCCGTCTGCCCAAGCTTCCTGTATTCCATCGTATCGATCCCGGTATCGGTTGGACGCATTGCTCTATTGGTTCACTCCGCTCGCCAGAAAACCGCCGTCGACAACAAGAATTTCGCCTGAAACAAACGATGCCGCATCCGAAGCCAGGTATACCGCTGCGCCCACCAGCTCTTCGGTCTTTCCGAAGCGGCCCATCGGGGTCCTGGTCTTGAATTCGCGTCCACGCTCTGTGGTGTCCAGCAGCTTGGCGTTGAGATCGGTGCGGAAGACGCCGGGGGCAATGGCGTTGACCAGCACCCCATGCCGGGACCATTCCACGGCCAGCACCTTGGTCAGCGCGCCGACGGCCGCCTTGCTGGCGGAGTACGCCGCGACTTCGAACAGGCCCACATATGTGGAGAGCGACGCGATGTTGATGATGCGTCCATAGCCCTGGCTGAGCATGGGTTTGCCAAACACCTGGCAACCGCGCAGCGTGCCGGTCAGATTGGTGTCGATGATCCGGTCCCAGTCCTCCTGGGGAAAGTCGATGGTGGGTGCGCGCTTGGTGATGCCCGCGCAGTTGACCAGGATCTCGACTTTGCCGAATTCTTTAAGAACCTGGTCGCGCAAGGCTTCCAGGGTGGCCCGGTCGCTGACGTCGGAAGGGCAACGCAATGTCTTTCGGCCCCTGGCTTCGATCTCGGCGGCTGTTTGTGCCACCTGTTCCGGCCTTCTTGATGAGGCGACAACATTGGCGCCGGCATCCGCCAGTCCCAGGGAGAGAGCATGCCCAATGCCGGTAGTACCCCCGATCACTACCGCGGTCTTGCCTTGCAAATCAAACAG
>Ga0182015_10001401_pt1 | contig 31927 bp, 32 predicted proteins | sample 712P3MmetaG_FD_120478 | JGI IMG/M metagenome (GOLD analysis project Ga0182015, IMG submission 120478) | Permafrost microbial communities from Stordalen Mire, Sweden - 712P3M metaG | ecosystem: Environmental > Terrestrial > Soil > Wetlands > Permafrost | place: Sweden: Stordalen | collected... | reverse complement strand
GCGGTCGGCGGCCCGATCGGGCTCGTGCAGGACGGCGACCAGATCGTGCTCGACGCCCACCAGGGCCGCCTTGACGTGCTCGTCGATCCGGGCGAGCTCGAGCGCCGCCGCGACGGGTGGAAGCCGCCGGCCCCGCGCTACCCGACGGGAGTGCTGGCGAAGTACGCCCGGCTCGTCGTGGGAGCCGAGCGCGGCGCCGTCACCGAGCCGTAGCCCGGGGAGCGACCCACCGGGAGGAGAGGTTGCGCTCGGCCCCCTGCTCTGGCACACTGATCCCGATGTCCGCGAACCACAGCCTCGTACTTATTACCTAGCGCGCAACGCCTTCCGCGTTGCTGCGCCTGCGACCTCCCCGAAGGGGAGGTCGTTTCGTTTTCCGGCGGTGGCACGCCGGCGCTGATCGACAAGCTTGACGACGACCCACTGACCCGACGACACGAGAGGGACGACCGATGGAGCTCACCGGAGCGCAAGCGCTTGTGAAGAGCCTCGAGATGCAAGAGGTCGAAGTCATCTTCGGGCTTCCCGGCGGTGCGATTCTTCCCGTCTACGACCCGATCATCGACTCGTCGATCCGCCACATCCTCGTTCGCCACGAGCAGGGCGCCGGCCACATGGCCGAAGGCTACGCCCAGGCGACCGGCCGGCCGGGGGTGGCGATGGTCACGAGCGGCCCGGGGGCGACCAACGTCGTGACCCCGCTCGCGGATGCCTATATGGACTCGATCCCCTTCGTCTGCGTCACCGGCCAGGTGGCCACGAGCGCGATCGGGACCGACGCCTTCCAAGAGTGCGACACGACCGGGATCACGCTCGGCGTGACCAAGCACAACTGGCTCGTCACCGACGCTGCCGACATTCCCCGCGTCGTCCGCGAGGCCTTCCACGTCGCCACGACCGGGCGCCCCGGTCCCGTGCTGATCGACGTCCCGAAGGACGTGGCGAACGCCACGATGGAGTGGTACTGGCCCGACGGCGTCGACCTGCCCGGGTACCGCCCGGCCTCGACGGCCGACCCGGCGGCGATCCAGGCCGCCGCGGAGCTCGTGCGCGGCGCCGAACGGCCGGTGATCTACGCCGGCGGCGGCATCTTGAAGTCGCGCGCCTCGGACGCGCTGCGCGAGTTCGCGGAGCTGACCGGCATCCCCGTCGTGACGACGCTCATGGCTCGAGGCTCCTTCCCCGACAGCCACCCGCTCTGCCTCGGCATGCCGGGGATGCACGGCAACTACACGGCGGTCACCTCCATGCAGCAGGCGGACCTGCTGCTTGCGCTCGGCAGTCGCTTCGACGACCGCGTGACGGGCAAGATCTCGGCGTTCGCGCCGAAGGCGAAAGTGGTGCACGTCGATATCGACAAGGCCGAGATCGGCAAGGTCCGGCGTCCCGAGGTCGGGATCGTCGCCGACTGCCGCCTCGCGATCGAGGCGCTGAGCGAGGCCGTCCGGGCGGCCGGACCGCTCGATCGGAGCAGGATCGCACCTTGGATCGCGACCCTCGACCAGTGGCGGGCGGACTATCCCTACACCTACGACCGCTCCGAGCCGGACCACGGCGACCTCGTGCCCGAAGGCGCCGGCCGGCGGCCGACGCTCAAGCCCCAGTTCGTCATCGAGTGCCTGAGAGCCGCCACCCCCCCCGACACGATCCTCGCCTCCGGTGTGGGCCAGCATCAGATGTGGGCCTCGCAGCACTGGGGCTTCGAGTACCCGAACACCTGGATCAACTCGGGCGGGCTCGGGACCATGGGCTTCGCGGTGCCGGCGGCGATCGGGGCCAAGGTCGGACGCCCGGACCGGATGGTGTGGGCGGTCGACGGTGACGGCTGCTTCCAGATGACCGCACAGGAGCTCGTCACGGCGAGCGCCGAGCGCATCCCGGTCAAGATCGCGATCTTGAACAACGCCTACCTCGGCATGGTGCGCCAATGGCAGCACATGTTCTACGAGGAGCGGTACTCGGAGGTCTACCTTTCACCGGACCTCCCCGACTACGTCGGCTGGGCCGAGTCGATGGGCTGCGTCGGTCTCCGGGTCGAGAGCCCGGAGGAGGTCACGCCCGCCATTGAGAAGGCCAACGACATCGACGACCGCCCGGTCGTGATCGACTTCCGGACCGACTCGATGGAGCAGGTCTTCCCGATGGTGAGCGCCGGGGCGTCCAACGACGAGATCATCGTCCACCCCTCCCAGCGCCATCTGAGGGCCGAGGCGACCCGGTGAGCCCGGATCGCAGGGCCAACGCAGCCCGCCACCACCTCCTCTCGGTCCTGGTCGAGAACAAGGCCGGCGTGCTCGCTCGGGTGGCGGGGCTGTTCTCGCGGCGCGGGTACAACATCTTCTCCCTGGCCGTCGCACCCACCGACGACGCCCGCTTCTCCCGGATCTCGATCGTCGTCGATGTCGAGTCCTCGCCTCTCGAACAGGTCGTGGCGCAACTCGACAAGCTCATCAACGTCGTCGAGATCGGCGAGCTCCACCCCGACGAGGCCCGTGAGGCCGAGTTGCTGCTCGTGAGCGTCTCGGCCGACGCCGGCCAACGCTCGCAGGTGATTCAGCTCGTCGGCGTGTTCGAGGGCCGCATCGTCGACGTCGGCCACGACGCGCTCACCGTCATGGTCGCCGGCACTCCCGACACGCTCGACGACTTCGAGAAGCTCATGGTGCCGTACGGGATCGCCGGGCTGCAACGGTCCGGTCGGATCGCCCTCCCTAAGCTGGTCGGGCGCACCTCGGCAGGTGGGCGGGCCGAGCTGGCCGTCGGGATCGCCTGAGTCGAGCCGCCGGCGTCCTCACCCGCCGTCACGAAACCGTTTCCGCCCGTAACGCCCCGATCAAGGACAGGAGTGCCATGGCCAAGCTCTATTACGAGGACCACGCGGACCCGTCGCTGGTCCGATCGCGCAAGGTGGCCGTCATCGGCTACGGCTCGCAGGGCCATGCGCACGCGCTCAACCTCCACGATTCCGGTGTCGACGTACGCGTCGGGCTGAGGGCGGAGTCGTCCTCGCGCGCCAAGGCCGAGGCGGCCGGGCTGCGGGTCCTCGGCGTTGCCGCCGCGGCAGCCGAGGCGGACCTCGTCATGATCCTCCTGCCGGACACCGAGCAGGCAAGCGTCTACGAGGCCGAGATCGCCCCCTCGCTCGCCGAAGGCGACGCGGTGTTCTTCGCCCATGGGTTCAACATCCGTTTCGGGCTGATCTCGCCCCCGGCCGGCGTCGACGTCGCCATGGTCGCCCCCAAGGGTCCCGGTCACCTCGTCCGCCGCACCTATACCGAAGGCGGTGGCGTCCCGGCGCTCATCGCCGTCTCGGCGGACGCGACCGGCAAGGCGATGGCGCTCTCGCTCTCCTATGCGGACGCGCTCGGCGCGACCCGCGCCGGGGTGCTCGAGACGACCTTCGACGAGGAGACCGAGACTGACCTCTTCGGTGAGCAGGTCGTCCTCTGCGGCGGCCTGACCGCACTCGTCATGGCCGGCTTCGAGACCCTCGTGGAAGCCGGCTACCAGCCGGAATCGGCGTACTTCGAGTGCCTGCACGAGCTGAAGCTGATCGTCGACCTCATGTACGAGCAGGGCATCGCGGGCATGCGGTTCTCGGTGTCGGACACGGCGGAATACGGTGATCTCACCCGCGGGCCGCGCATCGTCGACGACCGGGTCCGGGCCGAGATGCGCCAGATCCTCGCCGAGATCAAGGACGGGAGCTTCGCGAAGGAGTGGGTGGCGGAGGATCGAGCCGGCAGGCCGAGGTTCGACGCGCTGCGTGCCGCGGGCAGGAAACACCCGATCGAGGCCGTCGGTGCCGAGCTGCGGGCGATGATGCCCTTCGTCACTGCCGGGCGCCAGCGCCTGGAAGACGTCTCCGGGGGCTAGCCGTCTCCGGACTCCGGCCTGCCGCCTACCCGATCCTCGAGTTCGACCCGGCGCGTGAGGCGCTGATCGAACCCTCGGTCCACCTCTGCGCGCCGTCGCGGGACACCGTCGACATGCCGGCGCGGGCGGTCGTGTGCTTCTTCGGCGACGTCGTCAGCCGGATCGCGGCCGAGCGAGGGGCGCGCCAAGCGGCGCAGCTGTACTCCGAGCACGGCGTCCACCCGATCTTCGAGCTCGAGCACCGCGGCGAGCGGATCGCCTTCTTCCAGCCCGGGGTCGGTGCCCCGCTCGCGGCGCTGTTCGTCGAGGAGGCGATCGACTACGGCTGCCGGGCGCTCGTCGCCTGCGGAGGGGCCGGGGCGCTCGACGCCTCCCTCGCCCCCGGCCATCCGGTCGTCGTGTCGTCGGCGGTCCGCGACGAGGGGACCTCCTACCACTACCTCGCCCCGGCCAGGACTGTCGAGACCGCCCCGGCGGTCGTCTCGGCGATTGAAGACGTACTTGCGCGCTCCGGTGTCCCGTTCACGACCGGGACCACCTGGACGACCGACGCCGCCTACCGGGAGACCAAGGAGAAAGTCGCCCTGCGGCGGTCCGAGGGTTGCATCACCGTCGAGATGGAGGCCGCCGCTCTGCTCGCCGTTGCCCACTTCCGCGGCGTCACGCTCGGCCAGCTCCTCTACGCCGGCGACAGCCTCGCCGGCGACTCCTGGGACCACCGGGACTGGGTGCACGCCCACGACACCCGAGAGGCGCTCTTCTGGCTGGCGGCGGACGCCGCCGCCGGGCTCCCATTGGGATCGTGAGCCGGGCGGCTCGCTCCCAGGAAGCTGCGGGCGACTCGGGAGCGCTGCCGAACTGCACCCCTTCGGGGAGTGGGAGACTGGGCGGGATGCGAGAGGAAGGCCAGCTCGACCTGACGATCGTCGTCCCGTACTACAACCCCGGCGGGAGCCTTGTCGGCCACGTCGCCCAGGTGATCGAGTTGCTGCGGGACCGGCGGGTGAGCTTCGAGGTCATCGCCGTGTCGGACGGCTCGACCGACGGCAGCGACGCGGGCCTCGAGCAGCTCGGCCCCGAGGTCCAGGTCGTTCACCTGCCCGTCAACCAGGGCAAGGGTCATGCGTTGCGCGTCGGCCTCGGGCTGGGCCGGGGCAGCTATCTCGGATTCATCGACGGGGACGGGGACATTCCGGCGCCCGTGCTGGGCGAGTTCGTCGACTGCGTCCGGAGCGAGCGCCCGGACTTCGCGATCGGGAGCAAGCGCCATGCCGAGTCGGTCGTCGTGTACCCGCCGTTGCGCCGGTTCTACTCGTGGGGCTATCAGGGCCTTACCCGGCTCCTGTTCGGCTTGGACATCACCGACACCCAGAGCGGCATCAAGCTCGTCCGGCGGGAGATCGTCACCGAGCTGCTCCCGGTCCTCGAGGAGGACCGTTTCACGTTCGACCTCGAGCTCCTCGCCCTCGCCCGCCGCCGAGGGTACCGACGCGTCGTCGAGCTGCCGGTCGAGATCCGGGAACGGTTCACGAGCACCGTCTCCCCGCGGGCGGCGTGGGACATGCTCATCGACACGATCCGCCTGACCTGGCGGCTGCGGGTCGCGCATCACTACGACAAGGTGCTCACGTCCCAGCCGCGTGGCGCCGAAGCGCCCCGGGCGACGCTGCGGCCCTGAGGTCAGTACCCGTACCCGCCGCCGCCGCCGGTCGTGGTCGTGCTTCCGCCGCCGGTCGTGGTCGTGGTTGCGGCCTTGGTCGTGACGACGAACCACGTGCCCTCGAGATCCTGGCCGTTGGTCTGTCCGGCCGCGGTGTCGCCCGAGTAGACGTAGAGCGGCTCGCCGTTGTAGCTGACCTGCCTGCCCGACGGGCTCTTGAAGGTGCTGAGGCCGGTGACCCCGGACCCGCCAACCGGTGAGCCGCTCCCCTTCATGATGAGGGGCGCCCAGGTGCCGAGACACGAGCCGGTGCAGTTCGAGTGGTTCCTCGTGTCGGTCGTGAAGTGGTAGAGGGTGAATCCTTGGCTATTGACGAGGATCGTGCCGAGGGTGGAGTTGTGCGTGGTCGAGACGAGGGCGCCCGTCGTCGCTCCGCCTCCGCCGCCGGTCGTGGTGGTCGTCGCCGATCCCGACGATCCGCAGGCTGCCGCGATCGTGCCGATGACGAACAGGCCCGAGATGCCGAGCGCCAGCCGGCGGGCGGGGTTCCGCCGCCCTTTGTCCTCCCGCACCGGCGAGTTTGCAGCGTGCACGTTTTCCATTCCTCTGCCTCCGAACAATGATCGCTTGTGCAGTTGATACGGGACGGGGCCCCGCACGGATTGTCAAGGCCCGATCTGCTCCACGACCCAGTCGATGCAGGCCGTCACGGCTTGCACGTCTCCCGGCTCGATCCCAGGAAACAAAGCAATGCGCAGCTGATTCCTTCCCAACTTGCGATAGGGCTCGGTATCGACGACGCCGTTCGCGCGCAGGATCCCCGCCACCGCGAGCGCGTCGACGCCGTCGTCGAAGTCGACGGTCGCGGTGACATGGCTGCGCGCGGCCGGTTCGACGAACGGCCGGGCGTAGCTCGAGGCCTCGGCCCAGCCGTAGACGATCTCGGCCGAGCGGTCGGCACGCGACGCGGCCCACTCGAGGCCGCCGTGCGCGAGGAACCACTCGACCTGCTCCGCGAGCAGCAGCAGCGTCGCGAGCGCCGGGGTGTTGTAGGTCTGCTGGAGGCGGGAGTTCACAAGGGCGATCTTGAGGTCCAAGAAGGCGGGCACGTAACGGCCCGAGGCCGACAGCCGCTCCACCCGGTCGATCCCGGCCGGCGACAGCAACGCGAGCCATAGGCCACCCTCGGAGCCGAAACACTTCTGCGGAGCGAAGTAGTAGGCGTCGAACTCGGCGGCCTCGACGCGAAGCCCCCCCGCGGCCGAGGTCCCGTCGACGAGGACGAGGCCGTCGGCTCCTGCGCCGCTCGGGGTCCGGGGTCGCCGCACGGGCGCCTGCACTCCCGTCGAGGTCTCGTTGTGGGTGAGGCAGTAGGCGTCGACGGCCGGGTTGGCGACCGGGAGCGGATGGGTCCCCGGCTCTGAGGCGATCACCTCCGGTTCCGCGAGGAAGGGGGCGGCCCGCGTGCACTCGGCGAATTTGGACGAGAACTCGCCGAAGGAGAGGTGCTGGCTCTTCTGATCGACGAGGCAGAACGCGGCGGCGTCCCAGAAGGCGGTCGTCCCACCGTTTCCGAGCGCCACCTCGTAGCCGTCCGGCAGTCCGAAGAGGTCCGCCAATCCGGCGCGGACCCGGGCGACGACGTTGCGAACGGGCGCCTGGCGGTGACTCGTGCCGAGGTAGCTCGGACCTCGGGCCGCGAGCAGCGCCAGCGGCTCCGGCCGGACTTTCGACGGCCCGGATCCGAAGCGACCGTCGGTCGGGAGCAAGCCCGAGGGGATCACGAGTCCGGTCAAGGCGAATCTCCGGGAAGTTGGGCGGGGTCGATCGACCTCGTGGGCGGGGCACCGGGGGAAGCTGTGCCAGCATAGGCAGATGGCGACCTCCCCCTTACTCGCCCGATCATCGACGACCCGCCGCATCTCGCGCCGTGTCGGCGATGTGGCGCCCTCTGCCACGCTGGCCATCGACGCCAAGGCCAAGCAGCTGAAGGCGCAGGGTCTCGACGTCGTGGGCTTCGGAGCCGGTGAGCCGGACTTCCCGACGCCGGACATGATCGTCGAGGCGGCGGTGGCGGCCTGCCGCGACCCGCGCAACCACCGCTACACCCCGACGGCGGGTCTTCCCGAGTTGCGAGAGGCGATCGTGGGCAAGACCGCCCGCGACTCCGGCTACGAGATCGGGCCCTCACAGGTGCTCGTCACCAACGGTGGCAAGCACGCGGTCTACAACGCTTTTGCGACCTTGCTCGACCCCGGTGACGAGGTGCTGGTCCTGAGCCCGTACTGGACCACCTACCCCGAGGCGATCCGCCTCGCCGGCGGCGTCCCCGTCGAAGTCCCCACCGGCTCGGCGAGCGGGTTCAAGGTCACGGTGGACCAGCTCGAGCAGGCGGCGACGGACCGGACGAAGGTGCTGCTCTTCGTGTCGCCGTCCAACCCCACCGGTGCGGTCTACAACCGCGACGCCATCGAGCAGATCGGCCGCCTCGCGGCCGAGCGGGGCTGGTGGGTGGTCACCGACGAGATCTACGAGCACCTCGTCTACGAGGGCCATACCCAGCATTCGCTGCCGGTCGTCGTTCCCGAGCTCGCCGAACGCTGCGTCGTGGTCAACGGGGTGGCGAAGACCTACGCCATGACCGGCTGGCGGGTCGGCTGGATGATCGGGCCGGCCGACGTCGTGGAAGCTGCCACGAACCTGCAGTCGCACGCGACCTCGAACGTCAACGACGTCGCGCAGCGGGCGACGATCGCCGCACTGACGGGGGACCTGTCGGCGGTGGCCGAGATGAGGACGGCCTTCGACCGCCGGCGCCGTACGATCCACCGGATGCTCTCCGACATCGAAGGTGTCACCTGCATCGAGCCGGAAGGAGCCTTCTACGCCTTCCCGTCGTTCGAGGGGGTCCTCGGACGCAAGCTCAGGGGCAGGCGACCCGCCACGACGCTCGAGCTGGCCGAGCTCGTGCTCGAGGAGTCGCTCGTGGCCTTCGTCCCCGGCGAGGCCTTCGGCGCGCCCGGTTACGGCCGTTTCTCCTACGCCCTGTCGGACGAGGACCTCGTCCGGGGTGTCGAGCGGGTGGCCGCGCTCTTCGCCGAGGCCGAGGCCTAGCAGTGGCGCGGATCCTCGTGACCGAGCGGCTTTCGCCTCGCGGGCTCGAGCAGATGGCAGCCGCGGGTCACGAGCTCGATGTTCGGATCGGGCTCAGCCCCGACGGCCTCATCGAAGCCGTTGTCGGCGCGGCCGCTCTCGTCATCCGGTCCGAGACGGTCGTCACGGCCGCGGTCCTCGAGGCCGGTCGCAGCCTGGTCGCCCTTGGCCGTGCCGGCATCGGGCTCGACAACGTCGACATCGAGGCGGCGACGCGCCGCGGCGTGATGGTGATCAACGCCCCGGAGTCGAACATCCTCTCCGCCGCCGAGCACGCCGTCGCGCTGCTGCTCGCCCAGGCCCGCAACATCCCCCAAGCGCACGCCGCCCTCGTCGCGGGTCGGTGGGAGCGGGGCAAGTGGGAGGGCGTCGAGCTGCACGCGAAGACTCTCGGGATCGTGGGCCTCGGGCGCGTCGGCGCGCTCGTGGCCCAGCGGGCGGCCGCCTTCGGGATGCGGCTCGTCGCCTACGACCCGTATGTCACGCCCGATCGGGCCCGCAAGATCGGCGTGGAGCTTCTCGGCCTCGAGGAGCTCGTCGGCTGCTCGGACTTCGTGACGATCCACCTGCCGAAGGCACCCGAGACCGTCGGGCTCTTCGGCAAGGAGCTGCTCGCCAAGTGCAAGCCCGGCATCCGCATCGTCAACGCGGCGCGCGGGGGCATCGTCGACGAGGAGGCGCTCACCGATGCCATCTCCTCGGGACGGGTCGCCGGCGCTGCCCTCGACGTCTTCTCGACCGAGCCGTGCACCTCTTCGCCCCTGTTCGAGCTCGAGCGGGTCGTCGTCACGCCCCACCTCGGCGCCAGCACCGCCGAGGCGCAGGACAAGGCGGGCGAACAGATCGCCGAGCAGATCGTGCTCGCGCTGGCCGGCGAGTTCGTGCCCTACGCCGTCAATGTCGCCGCCGCCGGAGCCTCGGATGGGGTGCGGCCGTTCCTCGGCGTCGCGGAGCGGCTCGGCCGGCTGCTGGCGGCACTCTGCGACGGCGTGCCGGAGCATCTCGAGGTGGAGTGCCAGGGAGCCCTCGCCGGCGAGGACACGCGGATTCTCACGCTCTCGGTGTTGAGGGGAGTGTTCGCCGCCGGGACCGAGGAGCCCGTCTCGTACGTGAACGCCCCCCGCCTCGCTGAAGAGCGGGGGCTCGAGGTGCGCGAGTCCTCGACGACCGCCGCCGGCGACTACCTGAGCCAGGTGACGCTTCGTGGCGATTGCCACGCAGTCTCGGGAACTCTTGCGCGCACGGGTGCGGAGCGAATCGTGATGCTCGACGACCATGCCGTCGAGCTTCCCTTCGCGCCGAACCTGCTCGTCGTGCGCAACGACGACCGTCCGGGGATGATCGGCATCGTTGGCGCCGCGCTCGGCGACACCGGCGTCAGCATCACGAACATGGCCGTCGGCCAGACCTCGGGCGGCGGCACCGCTTTGATGCTGCTCTCGACGGATCGTCCGGTTCCCCGGGACGTGCTCGGCCGTCTCCGGGACGCGGCGGGCATCCTCGATTTGCACTACGTCGCCGACGCATAGGGCGCGCCGCCGTGGCTGACCTCAGTGCCGAGCATTTCCGCCAGGTGATGGCGCACGTGCCGACGAGCGTGACGGTCGTCGCCGGCGTCGTCGACGGCCTCCCGAAGGGGCTGTCGGTGGGCACGTTCGTCCCGGTCTCGCTCGACCCGCCGCTCGTCGGCTTCTTCGTCGCGACGAGCTCGAAGAGCTGGCCGCCGATCAAGGAGTCGGGTTCGTTCTGCGTCAGCGTGCTCGGTCACGACCAAGCCGCGATCTCATCGCGCTTCGCGGTGAGCGAAGCCGACAAATTCGTCGGTGTCGAGTGGCGGCCCTCGCCGGCGGGCAATCCCGTGCTGGTCGGGGCGGTGGCCTTCGTCGACTGCGACATCGAGCGGGTCGTCGAGACCGGCGACCACCTGCTCGTGCTCGGCAGGGTGCTCGAGATGGGCGTGGAGACCGGACAGACTCCCCTGCTCCACCATCGCAGCGGCTACCGCCGCGTCTCCGAGACGGCCGACCCGGGCGCGGGAACCGGGCAGGAGCGGGCGGGAGCTTGACGGACCACGGTCGTTTCCACCACAATCACTGGTGACATGACGAACGAGCGGCCCGGCCGGATCCTCCTCCTTACCTGACGGCGAGCGCCTCCTCGCGCTCGCCACCGCCTCCTGTGCCTTTGGCCAGGAGGTTTTTTGTTGGCCGGGTGCGGGCGTCGCGAGTCTCGCGAGACGGTGGGGAAGAGGACCAGGACGTGGGTACGCCTCGAGGACGGAGCGAGTGATGAGCGACAAGGTGGTCATCTTCGACACGACCCTTCGGGACGGGGAGCAGTCCCCGGGCATCTCTCTCGACCCGGTCGAGAAGCTCGAGATCGCGGAGCAGCTCGCACGCCTCGGCGTCGACTACATCGAAGCCGGTTTCCCGGTCGCGAGCCAGGGTGACTTCGAGGCGGTGCAGGCAATTGCCCGCAGCGTCGAGGGCCCGGTCATCGCTGCGCTCTCGCGCACCCAGCTCGCCGACGTGGACCGCTGTTACGAGGCGCTCCGCGACGCCGACCGCAACCGGATCCACGTCTTCATCTCCACGAGCCCGAGTCACATGGAGCACATGCTGAAGATGGACGAGGCCCAGGTGCTCCAGCAGGTGCGCCGCGGGGTGGCGAGAGCGCGCGAGCACACCGAGGACGTCGAGTTCTCGCCCCAGGACGCGACCCGTACCCCGCTCGACTTCATGCTCGAGGTGCTCGCCGCGGCCGTCGAGTCCGGGGCGACGACGTTGAACATCCCCGACACCGTCGGGTACGGGATCCCGTGGGACTTCGGCGACCTCATCGCCCACATCCGCCAGCAGATCGCGGGCGACTACGTGCTCTCGACCCACTGTCACAACGACCTCGGCCTCGCGGTGGCGAACAGCCTCTCGGGAGTGCGTGCCGGCGCCCGTCAGGTGGAGGTCTGCGTGAACGGGCTCGGCGAGCGCGCCGGCAACGCCGCGCTCGAGGAGGTGGTAATGGCGGTCAAGATTCGCCCGGATCAGTTTCCTGGTCTGGATATCGACGTCCGCACCGAGGAGCTTGCCCGGACGAGTCGGATGGTCTCCCGCCTGACGGGCTACCAGGTGCAGTGGAACAAGGCCGTCGTGGGCAAGAACGCGTTCGCCCACGAGTCGGGCATCCACCAGCACGGCGTGCTCGAGGAGCGCACGACCTACGAGATCATCGACGCGGCCTCGGTCGGCCAGGTCGGCGGCCAGATCGTCCTCGGCAAGCACACCGGGCGGCACGCCTTCGCGGACACGCTCGAGAAGCTCGGCATCACCGCCCGCGGCGATGCCCTGAACGCCGCCTTCGCCCGGTTCAAGGAGCTGGCGGATCGCAAAGTGCAGCTCACCGACGCCGATCTCGAGGCGATCGTCGCAGAGGAGCTGGGGACGGCGGTCGAGGAGGGCTTCGTCCTCGACGTGCTCGAGGTTCAGGGCGGGACGATCGGCATGCCCCGGGCCCGGGTCGTCGTCAGCCGTGACGGTCGCAAGTCCGAGGCGACCGCCGAAGGCGACGGCATGATCGACGCCGCTTGCAAGGCGATCAAGCAGGCCACCGGGATCGAGGCCAAGCTGACGGACTTCAACGTCTCGGCGGTCACCGGCGGGATCGACGCGCTCGGGGACGTCGTCATCCAGCTCGACGCCGACGGGATCCGTGCCTCGGGTCGCGGGCTCTCGACCGACGTGGTCGAGGCGTCCGCCCGCGCCTACCTCGCCGCCGCGAACCGCGTGGTACGAGCCAAGGCGAGGATCGCCGGCGTTGGTGCCGAAGCCATCCGCCGGACCGAGGCGACGCCCTAGAGCGGCACGAGGGCCCCAGCCGGCCGGGGGGCCGGCGGGGGCCGGCGGAAGGGGCCGGCGGAACCGCTTGACGTGGTTTTGTACGCCAGAGCCGCGCAACTACCGACAGGTGCCTTTCAAACGCCGGCGGACCGAGGCGACGCCCCAGCCGGGGGAATCGCGGAGGGGCGACTGCCCGACAGGTGAAAAGAGGGCGTCCTGACTCGCCCTCAGGAGGCGATGACGCTCGGCAGCCAGGTGGGCCGGCGGGCCTCGTAAGTGTCGATCTGGGCGGTGTGCTGGGTCGTGATACCGATGTCGTCGAGCCCCCGCAGGAGCCGGTCGCGGGCGTCGTGGTCCAACCGGAACGGCACCGAGATCCCGGCCGCCGGCGCCTCGACGAGGCCCCGCTCGACGTCGACGACGATCTCGAGAGCGGCATCCGCGCGGACCGCGTCGAGCAGGCTCCGGCCCGCCTCGTCGGAGACCTCTGCCGGCACGAGCCCGGACCGGGTCGAGTTGTTGCGGAAGATGTCGCCGAAGCGGGGGCTGACGACGGCCCGGAAGCCGAAGTCGACCAGCGCCCACACGGCGTGCTCGCGCGACGACCCGGTGCCGAAATTCGGGCCGGCGACGAGAATCGTGGCCCCGGCGTGATCGGGGTGGTTCAGGACGAAGTCGGGGTCGTCGCGCCATTCGGCGAACAGGCCGGCGCCGAAGCCGGTCCGCTCGATGCGCTTCAGCCACTCGCTCGGGATGATCTGGTCGGTGTCGACGTCCGACCGGTCGAGGGGTAACGCCCGACCCGACACGATCCGCACGGGTTCCATCTTCAGGACTCGAGGTCCATCGGGGTCGAGAAACGGCCGACGACCGCGGTCGCCGCCGCCACGGCCGGAGACACGAGATGCGTGCGGCTCCCTCGTCCCTGGCGTCCCTCGAAGTTGCGGTTCGAGGTAGAGGCGCAGCGCTCTCCCGGCGCCAGCTGATCGGGGTTCATCCCGAGGCACATGGAGCAGCCGCTCTCCCTCCACTCGAAGCCGGCTTCGATGAAGACCCGGTCCAGACCCTCCGCCTCGGCCTGGCGCTTGACCCGCCGGGAGCCGGGCACCACGAGCGCCCGAAGGCCGGGCCGGACCCGGCGCCCCTCGAGCACCCCGGCTGCGGTTCGCAGGTCCTCGATGCGCGAGTTCGTGCAGGAGCCGATGAAGACCGTGTCGACCTCGATGGAGCGGATCAGGGTGCCGCCCTTCAGGCCCATGTAGGCGAGCGCCCGGGCGCCGGCCTCCCGCTCGGCCGGCGTCGCCAGGTCGTCCGGGTTCGGCACGACACCGTCGATCGAGACGACCTGTGCCGGGTTCGTCCCCCACGACACGTGGTGTCGGATCGCGCCAGCGTCGAGGACGACCTCGGAGTCGAAGCGGGCATCGTCATCGGTCGCAAGGCCCCGCCAGTCCTCGACCGCCCGATCCCAGTCGGCACCCTTCGGCGAGTGCCGCCGCCCGTCCAGGTACTCGAAGGTCACGTCGTCGGGAGCGATCATCCCCGCCCTCGCGCCGGCCTCGATCGACATGTTGCAGACGGTCATGCGACCCTCCATCGACAACGAACGGATCGCGGATCCCCGGTACTCGATCAGGTAGCCGGTCCCGCCCGTCGTGCCGAGCCGCCCGACGATCGCGAGGACGAGGTCCTTCGCGCCCACGCCGGGCGGGAGCGCGCCGTCGAGCGTGACCGCCATGGTGCGCGATCGCCGCTGAGGGAGCGTCTGGGTCGCGAGCACGTGCTCGACCTCCGAGGTCCCGATGCCGAACGCGAGCGCCCCGAAGGCTCCGTGGGTGGAGGTGTGGCTGTCACCGCACACGATGGTCATCCCGGGATGGGTCAGGCCCTGCTCGGGCCCGATGACGTGAACGATCCCCTGGTTCTCGTCTCCCATCGGGTAGCACGTCACCCCGAACTCGGTGCAATTCGCGTCGAGCGCCTCGAGCTGGCGTCGCGAGACGGGGTCGGCGACCGGCCCGCTCGCCGTTGTCGTCGGGACATTGTGGTCCGCGGTCGCAACCGTCAGGTCCGGGCGCCGCACTCGCCGCCCCGCCAGCCGCAGGCCCTCGAATGCCTGGGGCGAGGTGACCTCGTGCACCAGGTGGAGATCGATATAGAGCAGGTCGGGCTCAGCGTCGCCGTCGCCCGGGCGAACGACGTGGCGGTTCCAGACCTTCTCGGCAAGGGTCCCGGCCATCGGTCGGACTCCTCAGCCGCCGACCGAGACGATCTGGACCGCGAGGTGGCCGTTCGGGGCCTCGTACTCGACCGTGTCGCCGACGCTGCGCCCGACGAGTGCCTTCCCGAGCGGCGACGCCGGCGACACCACCGAGACGCCTTCCCGCTTCTCCTCGATCGAGCCGACGAGGAATCGTTCCGTGTCGTCGTCGCCCGCAGAGCGGAGCTCGACGACCACGCCCGTTCTGACCACGCCGGCTTCGTGCGTCGAGCCGTCCACGATGACAGCATCCTCCAGCATCCGCTGCAGCTGACGGACGCGGGCCTCCATCTTTCCCTGGGCGTCCTTGGCGGCGTGATAGTCGCCGTTCTCCGACAGGTCGCCGAGCGCTCGCGCGGCTTCGATCTGGCGGGCGATCTCCACGCGGCCGCGGGTCTTGAGGTCCTCGAGCTCTGCGACGAGGCGGAGGTGCGTCTCGGGCGTGAGATGGGTCTCGGTCACGCCGACGAGGCTATCGGCTCCCCGATGTGGTCTCGCCGGGGTGGAATGGCCCTAGCTTTGACCTGTGGGTCCTCTTGCAAGGCGGCTTCAGCCTCACCGTGAAGGTCGCTCGCAGGCGAGGCGGCCCGCGTGGACCATCGCAGCGGTCGCAGCGGTCTTTCTCGCGGCGACCGGCGCCCCCGCCGGCGCGGCGCGGCCTGTGGCCGGCGCTGCGCGGGCCAATATCTCGACGGGTACACCGTTGCGGTCCTCGGTCGTCGGCGCCGGTGGGGCCGAGCCCGTGAAGGGGATCGTGCCGCCGAAGAACCCGCCGAAGAACCTTCCTCCGATGCCGGACTTCTTCTTGTCCTGCGCGGGAGGAGTGCTCGACGATTCGGCCACCTGCAATTCGGCGGCGTTGCAGGCGATCGACCAGGCTCGTGGGACCGAGCCGCTCGGGAAGCTCACCTTCAGCCTGCCGAGGTTCCTCAAGCTGAGCCCGGTGGACCAGCTCTTCACGATCGCCGATCTGGAACGGGTGTCACGGGGAGAGCCGCCGATGGTCGCGCTCACCAAGCAGCTCGACGCCGTGGCGCAGGTAGGAGCGAGCGCGAACGCCGACCCTGATTTCACCGGCCAGAAGCTGTCCGGCGGAGCGCAGGTTTACGCCTGGGGAGCGAACTGGGCCGGCGGCACGGAGAGCGCGCTCGGATCTGACGACAGCTGGATGTACGACGACGGACCGGGCGGATTCAACGAGGACTGCACGAAGACCAACACCGCCGGTTGCTGGGGGCACAGGGACAACATCCTCGGGCTCTGGTCGGGCGATCTCGTGCAGCGCGGCTGCTCGGCAACCGGCAGGCAGCTCGTGATGGGCGCGGCGTACGCGAAGCCCCCGTCGGGCTTCGGGCCGTCGTTCACCCAGATCTTCGTAGCCGCCTGTGGCGCCAAGCCAACCGACGAGGTCTTCACCTGGAAAAGGGCGCAGGCCGCGATCGGCGCCAAGCGCCAGGCGCCTGCGGAGGTGGGGATCGCTTCGACCTCCGACGGCAAGGGCTATTTCGAGGTGAGCGCAGCCGGCGAGGTCTCGGTCTCCGGAGACGCCCAGCGAGCGGGTGGTCTCTCCGGCAGGAGGCTGCCGGCGCCGATCGTCGGCATCGCCACCTCGAATGTCAAGGGTGGCTATTGGCTCGTTGGATCGAATGGCGCCGTCTACCCGTTCGGCCACGCGCCGTCGTTCGGGGACCTGCGTTCGGAGCACGTCGCCAAGCCCGTCGTCGCCATCGCCGTCGACCGGGCGACCGGTGGCTACTGGCTGGTCACGGCGAACGGGGCCGTGTTCAGCTTCCACGCCGGCTACCACGGCGGCGTGACCAGAAAGAAGCTCCCGAAGCCGATCGTCGCGATCGTCGCCGATCCCGCCGCGGCCGGCTACTGGCTGGTCGGAGCGGACGGCAGCGTCTATCCGTTCGGGAGCGCCAGGAAACGGGGGAGCGAGGAGGGCAAGCACCTTGCCGCTCCGATCGTCGCCGCGGTGGCGACCGCCGATGGCCTCGGCTACTGGCTGGCCGGGAGCAACGGCGCCGTGTACCACTTCGGCAATGCGGTCTACAAGGGAGGCGAGGCGGGCAAGCACCTGCCGGCACCGGTGACGGCCATGGCCGCGACACCGGCCTCGAACGGATACTGGCTCCTCGGCGCGTCCGGTGCCGTCTACCGCTTCCAGGCGTCGTAACGGGGGCGCTTGCCGATAAAATACCGGCGCTCGAGGTAGCGCGACACCCGGAACAGCACCGCCAGCAAGCTCAACCCGATCACGTAACTGGGCCAGAACGGGCCGCGACCGCTGAAGAGCCAGATCACGACCGCGGCGAGGTCGAAGGTCACCCAACGGCGCACCTGGCCTATCAGCTTGACCTGAAAGCGCCTCGTCGGGTCGGCCGGGACCTCGGCCGGTCGCCGGAGCCCGAACGAAGCGCGCGGCTCTACGGGTAGATCCACCGTCAAGACGGCGAGCTCTCCGAGCGTCTTGGCCCCGTAGGCCTGCTCGATCCGCTCCTCGAGCTCGTCGGTGGTGAGTCTTCCCTCGCCCGCGTGCTGGCGCAGGAACTCGACGGTCTGATGCCGGTCGAGATCCGAAGCTCGCAGCTTGGAACGCTTGGGCTGTGCCAGGTAGGGCAGCACTGCCTTATCTTTGCAGACGCGTCTTGACTGCGATAGTGCCCGCGACAAGACTCAGGAGTATGTCCTCCGAACACGCGAGCGTAATTACGGGTTACGCCCGTTTCCGGCCCTTCCTATAGCATCGCCCCAGGTCAGGGACTCGTCGGCCGCCTGACGATCGTCGAAAATTAGGCGAAAGTCACAACCAGGTCAAAAGGGCTCAGCCGTGACCGTCGAGCAGGGCCGCTACGCCATCGGAGAGAGCGTGCCTGCTGGCCGGGGTGCTGTGGGTGTACGTCCTGAGCGTCGTCGAGACGTCGGAGTGCCCGAGCGCCTCCGAGACGTCCTTCGCGTTGGCGCCCGCCGCGAAGGCCATCGTGGCGAACGCGTGGCGCAGGTCGTGGGTGCGGACCTTGCGGAGCCCAAGGCGACGGACCTGCCCTCGGGATGCCAGGGCGACCCGTCGGGCGCCGTGAACACGTACCCGAGGTCACGCCATCCGGCGCCGCCCACTTGCAACCGTAGGGCCGCCTGAGCTGCCCGGTGCGCCTTGAGGGCTGCGACCGTCGCGTCGTCGAGCGTGACCACCCTCGAGCGGTCGGTCTTGGTCGTGCTGAGCAAGGCGCGGTGGTCGACCGAGACGAGGCTGCGGGAAATGCGAGCGGTCCGCTCCGTGAGGTCGACGTCCGCCCAGGCCAAGGCGCAGGCTTCCCCGCGGCGAACACCCGTGCGAGCCATGAACACCCAAAGCGGGGCGAGACGGTGAGCGGCGCTGCCGGCGAGGAAGGTGCGCAGCTCGTCTGGCGACCACGGCTCGGGCACTCGGAGGCGCTGGCCGCGGTTGGACGGACGGCCGGCGCGCTTCGCGGGATTGCTGACCAAGAAGTCCCATCCGACGGCGTCCTCGAGCATCCGGCCGACGATCGTCGCGATGAGCCGCACGGTTGCGACTGACAGGCCGCCTTGCCCGTTGCGCCTGCCGCCCTCGAGGAGCTCGGCGTGCAAAGCCTTGAGATCCTCGGGACCGATCGCCGACAGCCGGAGCCCGCCGAGAGTCGGGAAGACGTGGTGCCGGAGCGCCCGCTCGTAAGTGCTGAAGGTGGTCGCTGCTACGTCGGAGCGAATGGCGGGCAGCCACTTGCCCTCGGCAAACTCGCGGAGCGTGAGCGTGCTCGGCGCCACGTAGCTGTTTGAGCGAACTGACGTACGGACTCTGTCGAGAGCGGCCTGCGCCTCGGCCTTAGTCGCGAACCCCTTGCGCCTGGTCTGGTGACGCCGGCCATCGGGGCTGACGACGTCGCACACGAAGCCCCACTTGCCTGTTGCCGGGTCCTTCTTCGGTGCGGCGGTCGCAGCACGGGGCGTGGTGGGTGCCCTGTCGGTCGTCGCAATGGCAGTGGTCATTGTTGCTTCCTCCTTGACTTCCCTGGTGCGGTGTCCTGTAGATCAAGCAATCCCTGAGTACGCGCTCGGGCGATTTGGTTCGCGGCGGCTCTCTTGCTAATCCCGAGCATCCGCGCCACCACGGCCGCGGGTGACTCAAGGCCCTCGCGCGCCTCGCGCACGATGTTGGCGACTTCCTCTAGATGGCCAGCCGGATAGCGCCGGCCGGGTCCTTCGCCGGTTGCCTGGCCGAGACGCTTTTCGATCGCCGCGGCGCGGTCGCGCCAGAAGGCATCGCGGTTACGGGCGAAGTCCTCATCGAGAGGGGTGGTCGCCGGGTTCACGATCTCCCCTTCTGCCTCTGCGAGCCGGGCGTTGAGCACCCGGCGAATCGCCTCGTCGATCAGTGCTCCTACGGGCAGACCACGCAGCACGCCCGCGTTGACACGAGTGCCCGGCTCTAGAGGAAAGATCGAGAGGCCCACACAGTCGAAGTCGAACTTGCCAGGCGTCTCTTGAAGCCGCACAGCCACCACGTACCGCGGCCGATCCTTCGGCCAGAGACACGGGATCGCTCCGATGATCTCGACCTCCGTGACCCGCTCGAGGGCGCGAGAGAGCGCCATCTCCTCGGGGCTCCTCACTGCCCCAGATGGTTTGTTTCGTGGGGTCATACACTCCAGGATTGTCTATTCGTCACACTTAGTCAAGCTCTACTGTCTCTTATGGCTGTCCAGTCGGTGACGCGGTAGGGAATCCGGGTCCAGGAGCGGGCTCCTGATCTGTCGATCACTACAGTCTCTGATCCTTGACAGCAGTGTCACACATTGCTAGAAACTCGGGTGTGGACGAAACAGCAAGATCCCACGAAATCCTGACGTTGTCTCTCGTGAGAATGCTCTGCGCCTCCGGTGAAGCCCGGCGCCGCCGCCTAGAGGCAGGTCTTTCGCTGGCCGACGAGGGGGCCGCGATCGGTGTAGCTCCAGCTGTGTTGGCCAGGTGGGAGGTTGGGAAGGTGCGCCCGCGTCGAGACGCAGCCTTGCGGTTAGGCGCATTCCTTGTGGAGTTGCAGCGTCTCGACGAACCACCCGATGGGGCGTAGTGCCGGTCATTCCTGATCCAGAGGAAACACCCTTCCTGCCACTTTGGCCCGAGACCGGTCAACTACTGCACCTTTCGCGAGCACCGACCTACGCGGCCGCCGCTCGCGGCGAGATCGCAACGGTTCGGTTCGGGGCGCGTCTGCTCGTGCCTACGGCGTGGCTCAGGCGAACCGCAATGCTCGATATCGAGCCCCCGGAGTCGAAGTGACGAGCCCGAGCGGGGAGGCCGTCGCCGAGACCGGCCGCGCCTTATCTCAAGCCGGAGTCGGGAGCCTTCGATGCTGCGTCCGCTGCGGTCGCGCTTCCCGCGGACCGCGCTGCCCGAAATGTGCCGGCAAGCCACTGCCATCGCGGCTGCCCGACACGACCGACGAGCCGATGGGGGCGGCATGACTCTGCTCGAGGCCGCGCTCGATTACGCCTCCCGTGGCTGGCCCGTGCTGCCGCTCAGGCCGGGCAACAAGGTGCCGGATGGTGCTCTCGTGCCCCACGGGCTGAACCAGGCAACGGATGACCTGGAGACGGTCGAGGGTTGGTTTAGGGCATCACCGAAAGCGAACATCGGCCTTCGCACCGGGGTCGCGTTTGACGCCCTCGACGTCGACACGGACGGCTGGCGGACCTTGGCCTACCTCGTCGATGAGAACGGCTGTCTGCCGAGCGGCCCCGTCGTGATGACGGCGAACGGCGCGCACTACTGGTTCACAGTCACCGGACAAGGCAACCGTGCCAGATTCCGGCCAGGTCTCGACTGGAGAGGGCAGGGCGGCTACGTCGTGGCGCCTCCATCAGTCCACCCGAGCGGCTCACTTTACGAGTGGGCGACCCCACCCGAGGAGGCCGAGCTCGTCGCTGCCCCGGTGTGGCTGGTCGAACAGTTGACGCGACGGCCAGCGCCGCCGACACAGCCGGGCAGGCACGACACCAGCGCCTACGGACGACGTGCCATCGAAGGCGCGGCCGGCAAGGTCGCCCTCGCCAGCGTTGGCGAGCGCAACGCCAAACTGAACGAGGCTGCGTTCGCGCTCGGACAGCTCGTCGGATCCGACGTGCTCGACGTCGACGACGTCATCGCGGCATTGCTGACCGCCGCGGCACGCTGCGGGCTCAACGACGAGACCGAGGTGCGACGGACGATCGCCTCCGGACTACGCGCTGGGCTTGCCCGGCCGAGGCGGGTGTCGTCATGAGCGACGACCTCGACCTTGTCCGAGCTTCGGCGAAAGCGGCAAAGAACGGCATCAGGGAGGAGGCATGGGTGCCGGTCGAGGAGCGCGGCAAGCTGGTCGTGCCGATCTTCGCCCCGCCGCTTCGCTTCCACACCCTGGCCGAGCTGATCGACATTGTGGCGAACAGACCGCCTCCGAGATTCCTCGCCCGCCCGATCTGGCCCGAGGACGCTTACGGCGTGGCCGGGGGAGAGATGAAAGCCGGGAAGACCTGGCTCGTGAGCGATCTCATCGTCACCACCGCGAGCGGCGGGTCATGGCTCGGCAGCTTCCCGATCGAGCGCCCGGGCGCGGTCGTGGCCTTCCTCGGCGAGGGAGGCGATCGCAAGATGGTGCGCCGGCTCGCTGCGGTGGCCGACTTCTACGGGATCACCGACCATCGGGGGCTACCGATCGTCCTCTGCATGCGGGCGCCTCACCTGAGCGACGTGCAGCACCTTCAGATCCTCGCCGAGAAGCTCGACGAAGTCCGCCCGGTGCTCGTCGTGGTCGACCCCTTGTATCTCAGCGCCCGAAGGGCGCAGGGCTCGCAGCTCTACGAGATGGGCGCGGTCCTCGAGGGCATTCAATCGCTCTGCCAGCAAGTCGGTTCCGCCCTGCTCGCGTCGCACCACCACAACCGCCAGAAGGGCCAGGGCATCGGGCGACTGTCCGGCGCGGGCCCGGCTGAGTGGGGGCGCGTCATCGTCAGCGCCGAGGTGAAGTCCTCCCGGACCGACGAGGAGACGAAGGAGAGCGCCGTCGTGCTCGAGCTCGTCTTCGTGGGCGACGAGATCCCGGAGACGACGCTTACCATCCGCCGCCGCGTGCGGGCCGTCGACCCGGACGACCTCGCCTCGCCGCTCGCCTACAGCGTGGAGGTGCTCGAGAACGCAGCGCTCGCGGTGACGACCGACGACGGGCTGAAGCCTTCCGAGCGACGAGTCCTCGGGGTGCTCGACCAGAGCCCCGGGCAGTGGCTCGACAAGTACGCGATCGGCGACGCGTTGGCGCAAGCCGGCTTCCCGCTCAAGGCCCGCACGATCCAGACGGCCGCCAAGGCGCTCGTCGACGCCGAGCTCGTCGGGAGCCGCTCGAGCGCCGGGACGGCCTTCCAATGGCGGACCGGTGGCGGGGAAGAGGCCGAAAATGCATCTGTGATGCAAGCAACGCTCCTACCAGGACTATTCAGACGTCGTCCGGGCGGGCACTGCCTCTGACCTGCGCGCAGGCCAGCGCCTTTTGGCCGGGACTGCATAGGGTGCGCAGAGACATTCTGGCCGTGATGACGAAAACGTGCTCCGACCTGCACGCAGACTGCGCATGCGCACCTGCCTGCGCACGATGCGTGGCATGTATAGGCGTGCAGTGCTGCGCACACACTCTTAAGGAGTGTGCGCACTCTGCGCACCATGCGCGCCCGAGAACGTGCTTGCGCAGCCTGGGGTGGCACGCCACGAGCGCGGACCCCACTGAGCGCTCTTCGATAGGGGTGACCCCATGAAGCGGACCGTCACCCGCGGCCAACTCGTGGCCGCATCGGCTTGTGACCTGACTGTGACTTCCCCCCTCATCGCCGCAGGTCAAGGCAGGTGGCGTGCAACGTCAAGTAACACGCGAGGGGCACCTTTATGAGCACGCCTCAGCTCTGCGGAGCCAAGACCCGCGCCGGCGGGACCTGCAAGAAGCCGGCGATGATCGCTCAGGCCCGATGCAGCCTGCATGGCGGCAAGACCCCGAGCGCGTTGGCGGCTGCGCAACACAGGCTCGCCGAGCAGGCAGCTCGGCGCACACTCGCCGACCTTGGCGAGGTCGTGCCCGTCACCGACCCGGTAGGTGCCCTCTAGCGGCTGGGTGGCGAGGTGCTCGGGCTCGTCGAGGTGCTGCGCGCCATGGTTGGCGACCTCGAGACAATCAGGTACCGGGGCGGCCCGGGCTCAGGTGGAGAACAGATCAGAGGCGAGCTGCAGGCGTACCTGTCGGCGCTCGGCCGGGCCGAGTCCGTGCTCTCCAAGATCATCGCTCTCGACCTCGATAGCCGGCGCCTTCGTCTCGACGAGGCCAAGGCAACGTTCATCGTCGCAGCGCTCGCCAAGGTGCTGGGCCATCGAGACCTCGAGCTCAGCGAAGATCGCCAGCGCCGAGCTCGTGCATTGTTGGCCCAGGAGCTCGTCGAAAAAAAGTCCTCTTTTCCAAATCCACCACGGCCGCGCTCACCCCTGTCTTCTGAGAGTCAAGTTTTCAGCCCCCCATTAGCGCCGGAGGTCCAATGGACTCCCTGACCCGCCGCGTCGCCGACCACCTTCTCGAGCAAGACCGCGATCTCCGTCTCCCGTGGCACGACGACCCGGTCGGGTTCGCCCAAGAGTGCGTGGACTGGCCTTCGGGAACCTCGCTCGCCAGGCATCAAGCCGAGGTCCTCCAAGGCGTCGTGGACCACGGCAGGCTCGCACTGCGCTCGTGTCACGGTGTCGGGAAGACCACCACGGCGAGTCTCCTGGTGCTGTGGCACGCCATCACGAGAGACGCGGCCCAGATCGACTGGAAGTGCGTAACGACTGCCGGTGCGTGGAGGCAGCTCGAGCGTTTTTTATGGCCTGAACTGCACTTGTGGGCCAGGCGGATCCGCTGGGATCGCGTCGGCCGGGAGCCCTTCTCCGAGCGCACGGAGTTGCTCACCTTGCGTCATGGCTCGGCTTTCGCGGTGGCGAGCACCGATCCTCAGCTCATCGAAGGCGCGCACGCCTCGAGCTTGGCCTACGTTTTCGACGAGTCGAAGTCGATCTCCGGCGACGTGTTCGACGCCGCGGAAGGCGCCTTCGCCGGCACGGGCGAGGCATTCGCGCTTGCCATGTCGACGCCGGGTGAACCATCGGGGCGGTTCTTTGAGTTCTTCGCCCGCCGCCCCGGGCTCGAGGACTGGCAGCCTCGTCACGTCACCTTGGCCGAAGGCGTCGCGTCGGGACGTGTCTCGCAGCAATGGGCCGACCAGCGCGCCCGCCAGTGGGGCGAGCAGTCGAGCCTCTTTCGCAACAGAGTGCTTGGCGAGTTCAGCGCAAACGACGCGGACGGTGTGATTCCCCTGGGATGGGTCGAGGCGGCGAACGACCGCTTTAGGGAATGGCAGGACGCGGGGGCCGACTTCGGCCCGGTGACTCATCTCGGCGTCGACATCGGTCGGGGGCACGACAAGTCGGTGCTTTGTTTGAGAAACGGCGACGTGATCTCGGAGCTGCGGTCCTATGGCGTCGCCGACACGATGCAGACGACGGGCTACGCCGCAGCCGTGCTCCGGGCGAACCCGCAGTGCCGCGCCATTGTCGACGTCATCGGCATCGGTGCCGGCGTGGTCGACCGACTGCGGGAGCAAGGATTCAAGCCGGCGGCGTTCAATGCAAGCTCGGGCACCGACCGCCGGGATCGGTCGGGCGAGCTCCTGTTCACAAACCTCCGAGCCGCGGCCTGGTGGCATCTCCGCGAGCAGCTCGACCCGGCCTATGGAGCGACTCTCGCACTGCCCGAAGATGATCAGCTCACCGCTGACCTCATCGCTCCGCACTTCTCGGTCGGCTCGAGCGGAAAGCTGCTGATCGAGTCGAAGGACCAGATCCGCGCCCGCCTGGGTCGCAGCACAGACTTCGGTGATTCGCTGGTCATGGCGACCTTCGATTCTGCAGGCGGGGTCGGCGCCGGGTGGATGCAGTTCTTCAAGGAGCAGACCGTCAGGGACGCCGAGAAGCCCCCCGAGCGGCCGGCCATAGCGCCGATCGCGCTCTTCCTGGCCGGTCAAGGAGTTCCGATTCACGAAGTGAACTTGTGCGTGGGTGGGCATCGGTTCGGCTTCGCTGGCGAGCAGGCCTGCCGGGTCTGCGGCAAGAAACCAGAGCAGCTTCAGTAATGGCGCGTCCTCCCGACCCTGAGCGGTGCAACTGCGGCCCGCTCCACTTCGCAGACGTCGACCCCGCCGCGTACCGGGACGTCGCGGCGCTGGTTTCCGCCGCCTACCACGGGGATGCCAAGGCATTCGAGGCCTTGTACGCGGCGAGGCATCCCGACCTCGCCAAGCCGCTCGTCGAGGCAGTCTGCGAAGTCATCTCCGCCAGCGAGCCCGCGAGCGAAGGCCATCACGAGTCCCTCGAGCGTTTCTGTCGTGCCGTGGCCAAGATGGCGGACGACGCCGAGAAGAGGTTGGGCCACCGTCGCCGGCTCGAAAGCCGTCTCCAGTTGTGGAAGGCCGAGCCGGTGCCGCTCTCGATCCCGGTGTTGCCCGACTCGTACCACGATGCCGGCGAGCTCGTGTCCGCCTATGTGGGAGCCGATGAGGAGAGGTTCTACCGGATCGCCGAGAACGTGCGCCCCGGTGTCGTGATCGCACTCCTCGAGGGGACCAGAGTGCTTCTCGAGCTGTTCGCCGACGATCACGGCTGGTCACTCCAGCGAGCGGCCGAGGTCTACTGCAAGGGCGCTGCCGCAGCAGCAAAGGCGCCCCAATGATCGCCGGGGAGCGCTGTGGGCCTCGTCTCTGGCGCCCGCGGCGCTCCCCGGCCCTTGTCGCAAACCAACCGGCGCGCGAGCGCCGATAACGAGAAAGGCAAACACAATGCCCGAAGGAAAGGCAGCAGGAAGGTACGGCAGGCCAACCAGGCAGGCTGCTGTGCAGCGGACGAGACCGCGTCTCGTGATCGGCAAGGAAGAGCTCGCCCAGAAGATCGGGACGGGTGTCGCAGAGGCCGTGGAGCGGAAGCTCCGCCAGGAACGGGCGAAGAGGGCCAAGCGAGCAAAGCGGGCGAAGCTAATGGAGCAAGCCCGGTTCGAGAAGTCGGGCTCGGCGGACCTGGCGCGCCGCATGGCCGCGCAGGCCGGTTCGACCCGTCAGACGATCGCTGAATTGCAACAGCGATACGACGCCGAGCGCGACCCGATGATGAAGTCGAGCCTCGGCCAGCAGATCAATTTCGAGCGCCTCCGAAAGGCGCATATCGACGGGCGAATCTGATGCCAACCCGCGAGTACGACAGTGCCCATTTCTCAAGCATCCCCGCGGCCCAGCGGGCGATGGCCGAGGACGCGGCCGAGGACGAGCGCCTGCGACAGGAGGCTTGGCGCCGGCAACGCGAGCACGACCTGCGCCTGGGCCGAGAGGCGACCGCGCGCCTCTGGGAAGCCCAGCGGGACGGCTCGAGAGCATGGTCGAGCGAGCGCGCTCGGGTCCCGCGCAAGCGCTCGAGACGGCGCGCCAGGCGGTCAAGGCCGGACAGTTCGAGGATGCCCTGGCGGCTGCCATTGGCATTCCGGCCTTCGAGCGCGTTCTCGAGCTTGCTGAAGCTGAGCTCGCCGCTCACTTGTTGAAGGTCGTTCAGTTTTGAGTCGTCGGTCACCGGACGCCCGCGTACGAGGGGAAAGGGCTCGCACGACGACATCACGATTTGCGCTGGCGCTCGCGGTCTTCGCCGGGGAGCGTGGCGGATCGACCACGGCGGCGTTCCGGGCGTTCATGGAGGAGGACAGGCGCCGCTAGTGCACCCTGCCCGAACGGTGGCTGAGGCTTCCACCTGACTTTGAAGGCGGTCACGCGGGCTTCTCACGGTTCCCGGGCACCTTGATGGTCTGCCGCCCAACCGGCTCGGGAATGTCCCACGGAGGCCCGTGCATCGCCCTTATCCGCGACACCTCTATCGGACAGATGCCCGGATAGCCAGGTGGGCTTAGGGCGTCCCGCACCCAGAGCGTGCCGGGAGGCCATCTTGACGTGATGCCTTTGCGCTCCGCCGCGCAAGGAAACGGAGGCGGCTCGAACCTCGGTGCTCCCATCGTCGAGATCCGTGGTACACACCACGCATGAGCGACACGGAGCGCCTGCCCGGTTTCCCGGGTCCGGTGCGGCGAAGGCACCCCGAGGACTTCGACGCCAGCTATACGGGCACTCCACCATGGGACATCGGCCGACCGCAGGCCGCCTTCCTCGAACTGGCGGAAGCGGGCGTTCTCCGAGGCCGGGTCCTCGACGTCGGCTGTGGGACGGGCGAGCACGCCCTGATGGCCGCCGGTCGCGGGCTGGAGGCCACCGGAATCGACACGGCCCCTACCGCCATCGCCATCGCTCAAGACAAGGCCCGTGAACGGGGTCTGACCGCCCGGTTCTTGGTTTGGAACGCCCTCCAGCTCGGCGCCCTCGACAATCAGTTCGACACGGTGCTCGACTGCGGGCTCTTCCACGTCTTCGAGGACGACGAGCGCGCCCAGTTCGTCGACTCCCTCCGGGCCGCGCTTACGACAGGCGGCGGCTATCACATGCTCTGCTTCAGCGACCGCCAGCCAGGCGACTGGGGTCCCAGGCGAGTAACGCAGGACGAGATCAGGGCCAGCTTCAGCGAACGGTGGCAAGTAGATTCGATCGACGCCGCCAAGATCGACATCAACACCGACCCCAATGGCGCCCTAGCCTGGCGGGCGTCCATCAGGCGAACCTGAGCCGGGTCGTTCGATGGCGTCCGCCGCGGCCGCCCGCGTCGTAGTGCACTGCGAACCCGTTTCAGGGTCATCCCCGACTAATGCACTTCCTGCAGGTTCGCAGGTCTTTGGCCATCTAGGCGAGCCGACGGTCCGGGCTGAAGGCTCACGCTCCGGCTAGGTCCTCGATCTGGCGGGCGACGAAGTCCCGGCCTTCCGGCGTCGAGGGGATGCGCCTGCTGATGTCGACAGGAAGCTCGTGCGGGGTGGTGGCGACGTACGCCTTGCCATGTCGACTTGGGCCGAGGCGGCGCTTGGCAGCCCTCCGGCTGTCGACGTATCGCTCGGATGCCGGACCGCGGTCACGCTATAGGTTGGTCGTCCATGGAAACCTGGACCGCAATCTGTTCTCGTCGCAACGTGCGTCCCTTCACCGAGGAGCCGATTGCCCCCGCGATCTCGACCGCATCCTCGAAGCGGGCTGGCGATCGCCTTCGTCGAACAACGAGCAACGTTGGGACCTCGTTGTCTGCACGGACCGCCGCCAACTTGAGCAGCTCTCGAAAGCCTGGACCTGGGCCGAACACGTCGCACATGCTGCCGCGGCGATCGTCGTTCTCGCCCCATCTGCCGCGGGGGAGTTCGTCGAGTTCGACCTCGGACAGCTCACAATGAGCATGCTCCTGGCGGCCACCGACCTCGGCATTGGTACGTGCCACTCCGCCATTGGCGACCAGGAACTCGTGAGGACCGTCCTCGGCAATCCTGAGGGGCGTGTCGCCGTCGCCATGATCTCGTTGGGATTTCCGGCTGACCGCCCCCTGCGGCCGATTGCTCGACCCAACCGAAGACTGTTTGACGAAGTTGTCCACCGTGGTCATTGGGTGGACACGGCACCCTGAAATCCGGCTACGTCACGGCCGTCGTCGCCTCACTCGCGACTCGGGCGCGTACCGTACAGGTCGTACCAAACGAGTCCCTCCTTGTCGGGCAGACTCCAAAACCTTTGCGTGCTGATCCTGCCCTCCAAAATCGACATATCCAGGTCCGCCAGTTGCTCTCCTACGGCGTCTCGACCGCACTCGTAGGCAAACCGGATTCCTGGGAGATGATCGACCGAGAACAGGACGACAAGATGCTCGTCGACCCCGGACCCGACGGAGCGAACGTCGGCATCTATAAGACCCTCATATCTCGGTATGGAATCGTGTCGCCGGGAAGCGCACCGTTCTTGACGGCTCCGCTGACCCAGGGGTCTGGGCCGTTCGTCGATATTCGGAATCCGGTGAACGTCCCGGCCCGCTCCTGCGATTCGCGCTCGAACGTCAGGACGGCATCGAAGTCCTTCTGAGTGATCGTGCGGTACCTCGGTTGCAGAGAGGCCAGCAGCTCCTCCCTCGTTGGTGATGGACCGCCCTGTTCGCCCGTCTCGTCAGCTGTCATCTCTTGCCCCTGGCGGCAACCCGAGAGTCCCGTGCCTCGGCGTTCACGTCCTCACAGCCTCGCGCCGTCAAGCTGCGGACGCTGGAACTACGGCACGACCATGCGATTACGGCGATCGCACCGTGATCATTGCACCAGCGCCTGACCGTGAGTGGAGCGGGTCGATGGCCCGAAGAACGTCCACCACATGCCCATCGGTCCGACCGGCGCGTCGGCCGGTATGGCCATCTCCATGGCGTAGCGCACCTCCCCGTGGGCGGGAACTGAGTGGACACTGCGACAGTCGAGCCGGTAGAGGAGCTTGGTCGGGACGTCGGAGTGCTCCAGGTAGGCCGGGCACGGTGACAGCGCCACCGGTCGGTCTCCAGGGTTGTACAGGTCGACTTCGTAGTCCAGCGTGGTGCCGCGTCGGACCGTTGCGGGGAGTCGCAGTCGGGGAACGAGGCTGGCAAGCAGGTCTGGCGGATACGTCGGACCTGGCTTGGGCGTGTAGAACGGCGTTGTCGACATACCGCAAGGGAAGCTGAGACGAAGCCCGCCGACCTTCTTGGCACCGCCTCCCGGGATGGGGATGACCAAGCTGTGGTAAGGCATCGCGCGACCGATCGCGCCCGTCGGGTTGGCCTTGCAGTAGGTCGGGACGTCGACGCGCACTACCACCGTTCCGCCAGGTGCGGTATCGGCGATCTCGTCGTCCGGGGGCATCGGCTCCCGGCCAGCCACCACGGTCACATGCCCCGCCGCGCTGGCCACGACTCTCGGCGTGCCGCTCAGTGTGCAGGCAGCCGAACCGGTGTTGCGCAATGCGATGAAGGCGCCGTCGTCGCCGGACACCTCCGTTGGGCCGCCGACGCCAGCCGACAGTTCCCTGAAAGTACACGGTGGCGCCCCGGTCCGTGGTGGGACGGGCGGCAGAGCCTTGGGTAGCAGCGAGGAGAGCAGGGACGAGGACGCTGGCTCGTCGACCCACGGCACAACCTGACCCGCGACCGCCGTTGTCGTTGTAAAAGCGCCGACGCTCGTGTTTCCAACGCTCGCGCGAGTTGTAGTTGGGCGGGGCGATGACGAGTTGGTGCACGCCGCGGTGGTCAGCGCCAAGGTCACCATCGCCAACACCTCGAGCTTGCGCATCGTGATCATCGTCCCACCGATCACCATCTCCGGGGCCTCGGGCAGTGGCGTTCGGCGATCCCGGGTTGACGTGGACCGTCCGAAGCGTATGATCACAGCGTGAAGGGTACCACCCCGAAGGCGGACATCGACCCCGACAGCCCGGTCCCCCTGCACGAGCAAGTCGCTGCTGCCGTGCGCCGGGCCATCGCGGATGGCGAGGCCAACCCGGGCGAGCGGCTCCCCCCGGCACGGGACATGGCCAAGGTGCTCGGGGTCAACTTCAACACGGTGTTCCGTGCGCTGCACACCCTTCGCGATGAGGGTCTGCTGGAGTTCTCGCGCGGCCGCGGCGTGTCGGTGACCGGTCTCGCACCCCAGCGCAGCGCCGTCGTCACTAGGGCCCGGGAACTGGTGAAGCTCGCCCGCCGTTTCGGGTACCGACCCGAGGAATTGCTGCGGATTATCGAGCAGGTTTCGTAGGTGCTGCCGTGAAAGTCATCGAGGGACCTCAGCAAGAAGCATCTGAGCACCCAAATGCGGACGCGCTCATCGAGGAAGCGCGGCAGCGGCAGCGGAAACTTCGATTGTTGGTGGGCAGCATCGCGCTCGTCATCGTGGCCGCGGGCGTGTGGGCCGCGTCGGGTGGCGGGTCCGCGACCAAACCGCCGTCAACATCGAAGAAGCCAGGCCACACCAAGACCCCGGCGAGCACGCCCGGTTCGGCCAAGAAAGGCCCAACGCCAGTCTCGTTCGACTTTGACGGCAAATACGGACTCTCGACACCCGCGTTCCCCACCGCTTCCGAGGGCTTCATTGCGTTCGGTGGCTTGGTCGGTGGCAACGGACCGGGCGTCGCATGGCTCGAACGGACCACCGATGGCGGTCGGACCTGGTCAATCCAGCCGAACTTCACGCAGAGCTTCGTGGCCTTCAACTCCGCCGCCGACGGCTGGGCTTATGGACCATCGCTTCTCAAGACGACCGACGCAGGCCGCACCTGGCAGCGTGTGCGCTCAGAGGGATTCCTGGGGTCGGTGGCGTCGGTGGTGACCGCTGGCCGGTACACCTGGATCACGGAGCAACCGAGACCGGGCGCGCACTCGAACCCTGCATGTGTAGCGACTCCACTGCTGTTTCGGTCCACGAGACTCGGAGCCGATCCGAGACCGATAACAGTCCAGCCGTCGCTCGGCGGCTACTGCACGACGCAATTCATCGCCCTGACGGGACTCAACGCATACCTTCTGTTCGTAAAGCGATCTGGAGCATCTCGACTCGCGGCAACCAGTGACGGTGGAAACTCCTGGGCGCTTCACACCGTGCCGTGCGATGGAACCCTCATTGAAGAGAACTCGTCGCTGCTGGGGTTGAGTTGCCCGTACGGGCAGCCTGGCGAAGGTCTTGTGCGAATGTTCGAGTCGAATGACGGCGGAAGCACCTGGGTGAAGGTTCGACCTTTCAACGGAGGCTTTGTCAACGAAAACGGACCGCTCGTCGGTTCGCTCGTTCGGTCCTCGTCGCTCGTCGCGTGGAGTTGGACCGAATACATCGGTGCGTTCGGGGCAGGCGCTGTGGAGCGCACCGTCGATGGGGGGCGGCACTGGCGAACGATCTTCCCCAACGGTGCGATTCACCTAGTCCCGCCGCTTCGACCCGTTTCGTTCATGCTGCCGGTGGCCTTGGTCGTTCGTTCCGCCTCGTCTGCGCTCGTCGCAGTCGAGGTCTATGCGAGGTCCGGTCCAAATCACTTTCTTCTCGGCACCACGACAAACGGTGGCAGCACGTGGAGGTGGTCGTATCTGGTCAACGAACGGTCTGGCACGACGAAAGGCCGAGCG
>Ga0182015_10001400_pt1 | contig 31930 bp, 23 predicted proteins | sample 712P3MmetaG_FD_120478 | JGI IMG/M metagenome (GOLD analysis project Ga0182015, IMG submission 120478) | Permafrost microbial communities from Stordalen Mire, Sweden - 712P3M metaG | ecosystem: Environmental > Terrestrial > Soil > Wetlands > Permafrost | place: Sweden: Stordalen | collected... | reverse complement strand
TCCCTTCGGCCCAAAAGTGTTACCTATGTAGCCGGTACATTGTGTTACCCATGTCCCCGGGCCGGACCGAGAAAAGATGGTCGGGGAGAGAGGATTTGAACCTCCGACCCCCTGGTCCCGAACTATGAAACTACAAACTTCAAGTGCTTTGTCTGGTGTCGCTTAGGGAGCAGCGCACCGTTTTTTCTCTCGCCCAGTTGTACCGAACTTGTACCGAGAATCGTAGCGTCGCTTGCTGACAAAGATGCTCCGTACGGAACTTCGAGCCGATGTGAAAGCAAGTCGGAGTATGAGAGAGAAGGGAATTGACGGCCGTCACCAACAAGGTGGATAACTTCCTCAAGATGTGGGTTGCCGTTGTGAAGTTGGTCAACTTCGTCCAAAATCGCTTCAAGAGTCATGGTTCGGGGAAGAAAACACGGTGCGTATCGCGGTTTCTAGCAGTTCTCAGATGAAGGAGCCTCAAGAATGCCTATAGCAAGGAACGACACCGCACAGGACGCATCGGCTGGCTGCGCGCTGCGGTATTGGGCGCGAACGATGGCATACTTTCAACAGCGAGTCTAGTGCTCGGTGTCGCAGCCGCGCATGCGACTCACAGCAACGTATTGGTCGCTGGGGTGGCCGGCTTGGTCGCGGGAGCCATGTCTATGGCTGCCGGGGAATACGTGTCTGTCCACTCACAGGCAGACACCGAGCAGGCCGAACTCGAGCTTGAACGCGCAGAACTCGAAGCAGACGACAAGGGCGAGCACAAGGAACTGGCTGCAATCTATGTCGCTCGGGGGCTCGATCCTTCGCTCGCGAAACAGGTGGCCCAGCAGCTGATGGCCTGTGACGCGCTAGGCGCGCATGCCCGAGATGAACTCGGCATCTCCAAGACTCTCAGTGCGCGTCCGATTCAGGCTGCGTTGGCGTCGGCGGGCAACTTCGCGGTTGGAGCAGCCATGCCTCTCTCGGTTACCGCCATAGCTCCTAAGGCGGACCTGATTCCGCTTGTCTCTGGAACCTCACTGGTGTTTCTCGCGCTTCTAGGCGGGCTGGGCGGCACGCGCGGGTGGCGCAGGCGTGTCGATGGGCGCAGTACGCGTCACGTTCTGGGGTGCGCTAGCCATGGCGCTGACTGCAGGCGTCGGGGCACTGTTCGGAACCTTCGGGTGAGCCGGTCAACCCGGCGGAAGCATTGATACGCACCACCGAGAGTATGCAGACAACAGCGTCGTCGCGCCGCGTTTGATGCGCGGGAGTTCGCTGGTGATTGTACTTTCGGCCCTTCCCTCTTCAGCACAGCCCGCCGCTCTCAGATTGCGCGGTTCAACGAGAATTGTTATCGAGGAATACCGACACCTCTTGGAGCTTCAGCGTAACGGTTCATCAAAGCTGTGACTCTCCAGTCTCTTATTTCAAGTGCTTGTTGACCGCCTTGGTCATCTGAAACATGTCCAATTTCTTACCGCCAAAGATCGGCTGCAACTTATCGTCGGCCAGGATTTCTCGTTTGTTCTTTGGATTCTGAAGATCGTGCTTCTTAATGTGCGCCCAAATCTTTTTTGTGACTTCACTTCGAGGCAGTGGTTCTGTGCCGACAATTTTGGCCAGGTGCTCTGAAGGCTGCATTGGTTTCATAAAAGCGCTATTCTTTGCTTTAGGCGTTGTCTTTGTCTTTGCCATTGTCCCTCTCCATCCTCGTCGCAAGCGTGCTTAACTCCACGATCACAGGAATTGTAACGGATCAGGTTCGCTGATGCGAAAACGCGGGAAGTTCGATGTAGTTGCCGTCAGACGCTGCCGAGGCGCTTCTCTCGTGGACAGCCCCAATTACCGCAACGAACCGAAAAAGCATCGGGGTTATTTCGCTCATCGTTTGGTCTCGTTCCAAATACAATCCACTGACGTCCGAGGACGACAACCGGAATAGGCTTGTGTGAAGCGCCCGATCTCGATCGCCGGACGGCAGGCCCCTTTTGCCGGCTAATATCTACGGCCGTGATTTCCAAAGCCACATGCGAAAACGGCTGCGGGAAGCTGCCCATCAGTCCATTCGTTTTCGGGTTGTATTCCTCTGCCAAGAGTCCTGCGTCGCTCCGCAACCCAATGATCTACAAAGGCAGCGCCCGAGGCCCCTATGTCCGGTCCGTACGCGCTCCACCATCGAATGGAATTGGGTTGATTCGCAGCTTCTGCGCCAGATCAATTGCAGCCTTCACCAGAACGAGATTCAGGGAACAAATCGTCAACCACAACCGACTCGCGGCCCATCACAACCCTGGAATCCAGCGAATCGCATTGCTGCGAAAGATCTTCTGGAGGACCGGCTGGGGCAGATTCAATCCATGCACCTGCCGGCCTTCCACGTTAAGAGTTTCGCCGGTTGCCAGAAATCTCCAGTCCCGCGCGTAGGTCGACTCCCAGTCTTTCAACGTATCCGTCAGCTTGGCGTCCGGGAGCAAATCGAGATCGGTGCCGTAGAGGACGCGGTCCTGATACTTGATGAGAAATGCGCGTACTTTCTCCGCAGGCATCAGCATGAGATATTCCATTCTCGCGGCTGTGTCGATGGCAAAATTCGGATACTTGGCCAGGTGGCTGGCGATGTTATCGAGATCCCGCTCCATGCTGCCCAGATGGACGCCTACCATGCGTAGGTTTGGATTGTTGGCCAGCACATGATCGCGCGCTTCGAGAATCCGCTGCTTGGACGGGAACCCGGGCCGGTTAGCGACGTACCATTGCGGGTTTTCCTGGTAGTAGGACCACGACGGATCGGAGGGATCCGGTGGTCCCCAGGCCACATCAGGTTCGGCTAGGTGTGTCATCAACGTTTTGCCGTGATTGGCAATGTCTTGGTAGATCGGCACGAACTTCGGATCATCGGCCATGATGTATTGGCCGCTACTGTCCTTGATTTCCATCCCGATGTTCTTCCAGACCTTGGCCGCCACGGCTCCCAGTGCGAAGTCGCGGTCGATCTGCTTGATGGCATCGGCACTGAATGAAGCGCTATCGAACTTGTACGGATCGAAGGTCGTACACAGGGCAATGTGGCCGCGGCTCGACTTTACCAACGCCCGTGCGTCATCAATCTGTGGCTGCAACTGCTTGCGATAAGACTGCGTGTTGTCCATCACGAGAATATTCAGCAGTTTCAGGTTCAGCCGTTCGAGCATTTTCTGAAATGCCGGATCGGTTTTGAAGACATGAACGTGGACATCAATGGGATGCAGCGCTGCGATGGCGCGGAGCGCCCCTCGTTCATCACTGGGACCGGCAGCATCAGACCCCGAAGTTGGCATTTGCGCCGTGGAAGAAAAGGCGAGCGAGAGAACTAATATCACGTGAGCGATAGTTCGTGCCGAACTCGTCATCCGAAACCCCTTCCTTCACGGGCAGAGCCGCTTTGCTGACGGTCAGCGCAGAAGGTTACCCGCACGCCGGATGGATCTTGCCTCCGCGGCGTTTCGTTCCGACGCTCAGAATGAAAACTTCACTGCGAATTGAATGATTCTAGGCTGGGCCGTTCCGTAGGTATTGGAGGATGACGCTCCCGCCATTCCGGTAATCTCTCCGAAGGTGGTGCCGAGATCGGCGAGGTTTCCGTCCGGCCTGCCGAAATTGACGTTGTTGAATGCGTTGAAGAACTCCGCCCGGAATTCCATCGAGAGCCGCTCGGTGAGCTTGGCATTCTTGACCGCAGCCAGATCGGCATCGAAAAATCTTGGCCCGCGAAGAATATTCTTTCCCGTATCGCCGAAGGTGCCTATTGCATTCGGCTGAAATGCATTCGTATTAAACCATTCCTGTACTTCGGCGGAATGGGAACGGCCACCACCGAGGACGGCCTGCTGAACACTCGACACTGCAAGATCGGCGCGATCCCCTAACATGCCGCTCAAAGAATTGTCGGCGCCACTGAAAATGGTGAAAGGAAATCCAGTCTGCCAGCTTGCGGTTCCGGAAAGTTCCCAACCGTTCACAATTTTGTCGAGGGCTTTCGGCATACTGACACGCGGAACCAGATACTCGCCGTTAATCTTGAAAGTCTTATTGAGATCGTCATCCGAGGGGCCGTAATCGAAATAGCGACCGCAGTAACAGCTATTGGTCAAATAGGGCGATCCTCCCGCTGGCGCGAAGTCATCGAGTTCTCTGGCCCAGGTAAAGTTGGTCAGGAAAGAAAATCCGTGTGTCATGCGCTTGGTGAGCGTGATCTGGGCGGCATTGTAGTTGCTATCGACTCCGGAATTGATGGAACCGATGGAACCATAGTTGGGATAAACGAGCCGCGAGGACTCATTGGCCTCGGTCGAGTTCGGGAGACCTGCGGAGTTGACACCGGGGACATAAATCGCGGGATTCAACTGCAGCAGTCCGCTTTCCTGGTCGCCTGTGCCGCTGAGATGGTGTCCGCTATTGCCCACATAGGCCACGCGCAACATCCAGTCCTGTTTGAATCCGCGTTCCGCCGTCAGGTTCCAGGACAGCACCATGGGTAAGCGGAAATGGCGATCGAATATCTGACTGAAAGAAATACCAGAAGAAGGGAAAATTGCAGTACTCGGAGTTGGATTGACGGGACCAAACTGCCCAGGAAACGGGCTCGCGACTCCCGCGCTTCCGTACGGATCGGCCACGGCCACATCGCCAAAGTTGACGATAGGAGCAAAAGGCGGAACACCCACCACATCTTCGAAGGCAACCGTGTTTGGAGCTTCGTAGTAATAACCGGCTCCGCCGCGAATACTGGTGTTGCCATCTTCTGTAATCCGATAGGCGAAGCCCAGTCGTGGTCCAAAGTTTTTCGGATTGTTATAAATGGAAGAGTCCGGGCATCCGGGATCGTGATTCTTTCCGCCGAACAGCATGCCCACAGGGGCATTCGGGAAGCGCTGCGACTGTGCTCCAGGAACGAAGCATGCCACTCGACCATCGCTGTCCGTGTAGGGGAAGAAAGGATCCCAGCGCAGTCCGGCGCTTAACAATAAGCGGGAGGTAGCCTTCCAGTTGTCCTGCACGAAGAGGCTTTCCCTATATCCAGTAAAATTCAGGTAAAGTCCGCCGCCCTGAGTGAAAGAGGACACAATGCCGGTTTCGAAGTCTGCCAGAGGACTGCCGGTCAGATCCTCAAAGTCGAAGACTCCGCTTTCCTGGTATTGATTTCCCATGGGCAGGCGAACCCGTAAAATTTCTCCGCCGAATTGCACTTCATGCTTCCCCTTCATCCACGTTGCAATTTCACGCAGCGATTGATCGCCGCGATTCCACAGCCCATAGGGCGTCCCGGGAAGGAAAATGTCCCCGCCGACAGTTAGATTTAAGACAGCGGAATTACCCCCGCCAAGATTTGGCGGCACCGCGATATTTGATCCTGCATCGGCCATGCTGAACGGAGCCGAAGAAAAGGTTGTTCCATTTTCGCTGTTATATCCGAAATAGCTGCTTAATAAGAAGGTGTGGGAAATGGTATAGATATCGACAATGCTGATGTTTTTGAGAACCAGATGTTCAGCATCGCCGCGCAGTTCCAGAAGGTTCGTGGAAGGCGGAATAAAGACCGGGTCCGTATAATTCATCTGGAAGTAGTGACCGCTCAGATGGTGCTTCCCGAAATTGAAGTCGACCTTGGCTAAATATTCGTCGGTGTTCTGAGCATCCGGTCCACCGTTAAAGATAAGCTGATCGTTGGGTCCATTCGGAAGCGGAATATGGTTCAGAATGTAAGTGGCGACAGGGCTTACCGGAATTTGATTATTGTTGTAGTTCGCCCCTGTATTCGGATTTATTAGCTGCGTACCAGGAAGCAGATCGGAAAAGTCTCCGGTACGTTCGGCCGCATCCGGAACCGAGGCAATCTGGCCATTCTGCGCGGTGCGGAACCGTGTGCCCTGGTAGCTCCCAAAATAAAATAGTCGGTTCTTAATAATCGGGCCGCCGATGCTTCCGCCGAATTGATTCTGCTTCAGCGGATTGACAACTCCTCCGGAAAAATAATTGCTGGCATCCAGCGCGTTGTTCTCGAGAAATTCAAATACATCTCCGTGAATCTCGTCCGTCCCCGACTTTGTGACGACGTTCACCACACCGCCGATCGCGTTGCCGAAGCTGGCGCTCATATTACCGGTAATCAGATTGAACTCCTGAAGAGCGTCAGGATTGGGGAAAGGCACGTTGGCATTGATGTAAGTGTCGTTCGCATCGACGCCGTCCAACAGGTAATTGACCCCGTTGGCGCCACCTCCGTTCACCTTGGCATACTGCTCGCTGGGAAAGACGCCTCCCTCGCAGTTGGCGGCGCAATAGTTGGCGGTCACGTTGGTGGTTCCCGGCGCTAGAAACACCAGCTCCTGTACGTATCGGCCGTTCAGAGGTAATTCTTCGATCTCTTTCTCGTCGATGAGTTGACCCACCGTGGCAGAATCAGTGGTAACCAGCGAAGAATTTGCGTTCACAACCACTTGTTGTTCGACCATGCCCACCTGCAGCTGAACGTCTTGGCTGGCCGCCTGATTAACCGACAGCACTATCCCTTTTTGTACATAGCGGTTATACCCGGCCATCGAAACCGTGATCTGGTAGGTGCCGACCGGCAGGCTGGGAAACAGATACTGCCCGGCAGACGTGCTATTGGCGGTCTGGCTATATCCGGTGCCAACATCTTGAACCTTGATGGCCGCTCCCGCCACCACTGCACCCGATGGATCACTAACGATCCCACTCAGGCGCGCGGTCGTGTACTGGGCCCACCCGGGCATCGTAGACCCGAAAACCAGAATGAGTCCAAGGGAGAAGCAAATGAACCAACCCGCTGGCAATAGGTTCCGAAATTTTCTCTTCATTGTTTACCCTCCCTGGGCGCCAAATATCTTTAGTGTTTTTCTGCTGCACTATTCGCCTGCTGGCTTTCTGAAAGATCCGTTTTGCGATTGCGCGAATCTACCCATAGTGTGCTCGTTTGTCGATTATTTTGTTCGTTTGTGATCGATTCATAAAAACACCGCGCAGCCATCAGGCGTAAATCCTCACATTTTGAACCACCCGGCTGATGACGCCGCCGGGACTGGGCCGGTCCGGCATCAAGTTACAGCGCAAGGAGAAAAATAACCCCAGCAGCTGACCGAACAAGACGTCCACTGGCGGACGACAATCGTCCGGCACCGCTGTGCGAATGTTTGGCGAGAGATAGCGCTCTGCGAAACCATCCAACGGCAGCTCGGAATGCCCGCCCACCGCGAACTGGGTTCTCACGAGTCGCTTCTGCATGAGTTCCTGCAACACATCTTTTTCGTAGCGCGCAACCTTCTCATCGCTCGCAAGAAAAGCAACCAGCAGCGTAGTTTTATCGAGAGCCGCCATAGGACCGTGACGCAGTCCCATGGCGGATTCCGCCATGGTCAGGATTTTGCCCGCGGTCAGTTCCAGGACCTTCAACCCGGATTCAACCGCTACGCCCTCAAGCGAACCCGATCCTGCAAAACAGACTCGCTCATACGGTTCCGAGGCCAGCGCCGCAGCAGCATCAGCGGCCTGTGGAAGAAAAGACTTTCCAGCTTCTACCAGCCGGTGCAGGATAGGTTCGTATTGCGCGAGCTCATGAACATGAGCCATGCACTGGCCAAATACGACCATATTAGAAAATGAACTGGTCATGGCCAGAGCCCGGTCGTTAACCGCATCCTCGAGGGTCACGGCGAATGCTTGTGGGTGGCTCGCCGCGCAAGAAATCATGCGCCCTTCTGCATTACAAGAGACGACTATGTGATGAATATCGGGGTGACTCACTAGAGCTTTTTCTATAACAGACACACCTTCCGGGCTGTCGCCCGATCGGGAGAACGAAATCCAGACATACTTCCGACCCGGAATCAGCCACTCTTCCGCGTGAGTCAGGAGACTGGTGCTGGGAACGGCAATAACTTCACACTTCCAGAGCCGGCGAAACAGGTGCATCAGAGTTCTGCCCACGTAGTCGGAAGTGCCGGCGCCGATGAGAAAAACAGTTGGTTTCGGAGCGGCGGAGTCGCCGAACCCGGCGTCCCCTAGGAACTCCGCCAGCCTCGCTCGATATTTTTGAAAGATAGAGAATGTCGACTCCCAGGTGGCAGGCTGCTGTGCAATTTCCGCAGGCGTGTATAACAGACCGCGTTCGATCTTCTCTTCTCTCGAAAGATCGATAAGCTTAGCCAGAGCATCCACGCCACACACTCCTCCTAAAAATGCCGAAGCACCCGCGCGCTATCACGGAGCTGGTTTCGGATCTATTCGATTTATTACGTATATAAACGTTTACTTGCGATCCGCATAGGAAGTCAAGCGCAAAAATGCGAGGATGAAACAAACTTTGCGCCGAGGCGGTGCCGGCATTCTTCCTTGGAGTCGATGGCTTCGACGTGCGCTGCGGCCTGAGTACGCCGAATATTAATGATATCGATTGCTTGTGCAAAGCCGGAGTCATTTGCCGTCTGCGGAAGCGCCGCTCGTCTTCGTCACCGCCCCTTTTTCGTTACGGTGATTGGTGCCGAGGTTGAGCTTCCGTACACCGTAACCGGCGGTCCTGATACCGGACAACAGGGCGCGATCGCATTCCCCGAGTACACGGCGGTTAACGTGTTGGCACCTGGCGCGAGCTGTGACGCGCTGAGTGGCAAACTTGCCGGAGACTCCGTGGCGCTGGTCGGCAGCAGCGTTTGCTGTGCCAGCAAGGTTTGACCCAAGCATGAAGTTCACCGTACCGCTGGGCACACCGCCGCCACCGTGACTGGCGGAGACCGTGACCGTCAGAGTGGTCGACTGACCTGGCCTGAGAATGTACGTTCCCGAGGTCAGATTCACAGTCAACGAGTTGTCGATTGCGGCCCCAGTATTTTCGTAGGCGCCAATGTCAATGTTCGAGCCGTTCGTCCGAGGATTGCCGAGGAAGTCTGTGCTGCCATAGATGGAGTTGGGGGAACTTCCATTGGGATCGCACCAGCCAACGCTGCACGAGAGGCTCGTACTGCCGGCACCGATGGTCGGCGAAGAAGGGAGGGTATCAAAGTTTGGCGGCGTGTCGCCCAGATTGACGAAGAGGGGATTCGCGTTCAGCGAGTTTGCATCTTCCACGCTGCTGGTTTGCCAGTTTGAAAAACCCGTGAAGGTATTCACGTTACCCCACCAGATTGACGTTCCTTCCACATACCCCTAGCCGAGTTGTACAGGTTCCAATTGAGCGTCGCCGGCGGGGCAGGGTACGCCTGCGAAAAGGGGACGTAGCTGAAGATCCAGGTGTTGTATGCGCCGGCGTAGACCACGTTGTTTTCGTAGATGTTCCCTTGCGCGCTGCCCACCTGGTACTGAATCTGGAATTCGCCGGCTGAGCCGCCTTCCGATTCGTTGCCGGGCTGGGTAGCGTTGTTGTACAGAGTGTTGTTGACGAAGACGTCGTGGTAGCTGCTGCCTCCTCCATTGCTCTCGCCGCCATTCTTGGTCGCGGCCGCGTAACCGCCGATGGAGTTACCGCAGGCATTGGAGTTGTAGAAAATATTGTTGCGCACCGTAACATATCTGCCGTAACACGGAGACTTGCCCTTACCAGCGGTTCCGGTACTGTTCGGGCCAGACCATTCGGTGCCATTGGTTTGGCAGATTTGATTTTCGCTGGTCGTCTCGATGCCGTAGTCGGTCTGTATAATCACGTTCCGCTCGATGGTGACATAAGCGCAGCCGTCGCAGTAGAGTCCGTCAGCATCGTATTCGTAGCCCTCACCGGGATTCGTTATTCCGCTGATGTTATAGACCGTGTTCCCGCTGATTTCCCCATACATAGCCTCGTCATAACCAACGGGACCGACGCCTTCGTATCCAATCGCGTCGATGCCGATGTTGTCATTGTCGTGAACCAGGTCATTGGTGATTTGAAAATAGGTCACGTTCCCATTCACGGTCAGCGATTCGCTCTCCCCGCGCATCCAGCGATTGATGCTGGCTGCGCCCCGGGCGAAAACCGTACGAGAAGCCGAGAAAATCTTCCTCGTAGATCTGGTTGAGGATGGTAACCACGGCCTGTTGGACAAGTTTGTCTTCGAGAGCCGGGATCGCGAGTGGACGTTGCCGTCCATCTGCTTTCTCTATGTACACTCTTCTCGAGGGCTTTGCTCGATAGGCTCCGCGATGAACTCGGTCATGAAGATCGGTCAGCCGATCCTCCAACCCGACTTCATACTCTTGCCAGGTGACGCCGTCCACTCCCGGTGCGGCCTTCTCTGCGACGGCAGCGGGATCATACTGGCTGATCTGTAATCTCCTCGCGCCGCGGATCCCAGTACAACCTCTTTCCCGTCCAATACGACTGCGCAGCCATGATGCATACGATGGAATGGAAAAAGCCGTGATCGACAGTTGCGTTCGGCTCGCTACGCGTCTGCATTGCCTTAAGCCAATTCACCAGATGATTCACATCGTCATCGTCCGGCCCAAGAGAATTAGGCGGCAGCGCTCCCGGAACTTTCAAGGTGGTTGCTGCGTCGCCGGACGTTCCCACAATCGGTGCTTTGGTATAGACCGGACCAGATTCCCAGGGATCGAATTCCTTTCTTCCACCCTCTTCGGTCGTGATGAAGAGTGACGCGCCCTCTCCACCGTAGTTTTCGATCGTTCCGTTCCGGCCCTGAATGCGCGAGAAACTCCGGTAACTATTTCCGAAAGTAGTCTTGTAGGTATACAGGAATCCTTTTGGATAAGTCACCGCCGCCACGCAGGTATCGGGATTTTCCCGTCCATCTTTCCAAGTAAAGACGCCCCCATTCGCCACCACACTCGAGGGGTAACTCTCGTCTGTCCAAAGATGAACCAGGTCGCTGCCGTGGCTGAGCCACTGGTCAAAGATCCCGGAAGAAAAATCTTTGTAGAGCCGGAATTCGAGATAAACATGGGGATCGAACGGCCGATCCGGTTTGCCCAGCAACCAACGCTTCCAATCCGTATCTTCTTCGCGGAGCTGCGACCTTCGGCCATAAAGCCAGCTCTTCCACTCCATATTCAAATCCTTCAACATCTCCGGCGAAACACCGGTATCTGCCTCTACAAAACGCCAGCGCTCCTCATTGACATTCCACTCCTGCTCGATCTGAACGATGGGTCCGATCTTTTCCGACCGAATAATATCCCGCACGGCCAGCGGATAAGTCTGGCTACGGTGCTGCGTTCCCATCTGCACGACCTGTTTTGACGCCTTCACGATATCGCGAACTTCCTTGGCTTCCGCCAGCACATTGGCAAAGGGCTTTTCGACGTAACAATCCTTGCCCGCCTGCACCACCTCAGAGCACAGCTTCGCGTGTTGGAAATCTCCGGTCGCGATCATCACGCCATCGATGTCTTTCCTGGCGAGCATATCCTCCGAGTACTGGTACATCTGCGGCTCAAGTCTGAAAGCCTTCTTTTACTTGCGCGGCGCGGCGCTCGCGCGCCCGGTTCCACAGATCACATACGGCAACCGTCTCCGCTGGAATTTGGTTCGCGGCGAGTTGCGCCATATGCACATGTCCTGCGCTGCGGTCTCCGCATCCCAACTGTCCCAGCCGGATACGATCGTTGGCCCCGAGAATCCGGGCATAGGAACGCGCCTCCATGCTGCTAGCCACGAGCATTCCCCCCGCCCCTTTCAGGAATGTCCTTCTGTCGGTCCCGTCTGTATCTCGCATCATGTCCTGTCACGTCCCTCTTGCATCGATCACTGGTCGAACGCTCAGGGAAGAATTGCCTTGATTCCTGTGATATCGCAAAAATCGACTAACGCCGGATATAACTCTTCGCCGTAGCCCAGGCATGCATATTCATTAGTCCAATGCTGTAGCAAAACTTCGATGTCACAATGCGCGGTGACGAACCCGTGCGGCCAGAATGGAATGCCACATTCGTTGAGCCGACTTTCTATCTGATTCGCGGCGGGCTCGAAAATGCTGGCTCGGCTAATCACCATTTGAAACTCACCATTCACTCTGCCCAGCCGCGCCAACACTCCTTCTCCCACTTTGCAGATCAACTTTACCGACAGGCCGCCCGCTTCGCCTTCCGTGTGGATACCATGTTCCGAGAAACCAGCCGGGCCTAGCTTGCTGGCCAATGAAGGCGGACAAGCGCCATCCCCGATGATCTTGATCTCTCTTGCTTTTTTGTCAACGTGCTGCAAATCGCCGTAGTACACTCTCTCCTTGCTCAGTTTGGTGAGCAGGAGAACAGTCAAAGCAGTATTGAAATCGCCCAGCGTAGAGGTACCAACTCCATCCTCAAGCATCATGCTCTGCGCAAAACAAGTGGCGGCGTAATCGCTGGCCAGACCAGGAAAAGATTGAATCGTATAAAAGTCAAACTTCTCCTTCGCCACAAGTTTTTTCAGAGCGAGATAGAGACGCATCGAGCGCTCGGTGACTGCGTTTCGCTCGGGTTCCTTGCCGAAAAGCTGTTTCAGCCGCAGCTGCAGATCATCCAGTTCTTTTGCGCAGATCGCTTCAGCGGCTTGCTTCAACTCAGTCGTGTCTCGGGAATCGATATCGACGCCAAACATCCTCATCCATTGAGAAGGATCGGCAGCGCCGCAGGTTTGCCCCATCCCGCGACCGCCGAATGTACCAATGGTGGACATGTTGAGAACGTTTTTCAGATGTGATGCTCGCGCATAGCTGACGATCTTGCTTACGGTCTCTTGTTCCTCCAGGCTGCCATATACAAATTTGTGCGCGACACCGATTTCGAGCAACCCTCCGTGCAGCACAAATCCGCCAACCGGTCGCCAGCCTTGAGAGCCGGGGTGCGTCCACAATAGCAAGCCTTTGCCGGTTGCGCAGTAATCGCGAATAGCGCCGACCAGGTGAGCCGCCCAAACCCATGTCCCGGAAAATAGGACGACCACATCGATGGCATCGTCGGATTTCATTTTCTTGAATGCGGCCCGAGCTTCGTCTTTGCTGGCAACAATAACGTCATGCTCAATAACTTTCAGACCCGCAGCAATCAGTGCGCTCTTGGCGCGCTGAACCAATGCGTCATCAATGAATGGTGTACCCATCGGGTCTCTTAAACCATCTTTGTGAACTCCAAAAACTATGAGTCCGATTGTGGGCTGGATCACTATTCCTCCTGTTGGCCTGTTGACCTTTTAGTCGCAGTCAGCGCCGAACGCAAATAGCGGTATTGTTTGATTTGCTGCGCGTAAGCTTGGGCCATCGCAGGATCGGGCGATATAGTCGCAACCTCGCGGACCAAGAGTTCCATCACATCCCGCAAGCTCCCGTATTCTCCCGATGCAACTCCGGCAAGAATGGCCCCGCCAAGACACACTGCTTCCGGACACTCCATTACATGCAGCCGCCGGCCTGACAAAGCAGCCCGCAACCGCAGACCCAGAGCCGACTGCGATCCGCCCCCCGTGACGTAGACATCTCGAAAATCTCCCACCGCACTTGCCAGAGTTTCGCTCATCTGCGACATCTCACACGCCAGCCCTTCCAGGATACCTTTGTAAATCTGGCTGCGGCTGGTGTTCGGCCCCAAGCCGGAAATAATTCCGCGTGCGTGCGGGTTGAAATCAGGATTGCAGGTCCCGATCAGATTAGGAGTAACGCAAAGCCCCGTTGGGCCCGCTGGTGCTTCCCGTTCGAGCGCCGAGTAATGAATAGACTCTGCCTCATATGGATCCCCATCCTGAGCGACGTCGACTTCCGCGTTCGCTTCTCCATGCGCCTCTCCGTACAACAGATCGTGAAACCACTTGATCATGATTCCCGATGGAAAATACGCCAGCGTGACGAACTTATCTGCAACCACGTGACAATAAGAGTTGAGAGAAGCCGCCAGCGCAGCATCCGTCAAGATCGGCTGATCGGAAGCCGCCAACAGACATTCGTAAGTGCCCATGGAATCGGCCACGCGGCCCGAATCGATAGCGCCAACACCCAAGGCCCCGCAAGGTTGATCGTGCCCTCCCATCACAACGATTGTTCCCTTTGATAGACCGAGTTGACTGGCAGCGGATCCATCTAGTTTTCCAGCAATCGTTCCAGCAGGTATAGGAATGGGCAGGCACTCAACATTTATTTCTGTGGCGGCGAGAATTTCTTGCGACCACCCCTGCTGCCGGATGTCAAACGCCAGATAGCGCGAGGCCAGGGAATAATCGATATAAGGTGGCAGTCTTAATCGCGAAAGAACATAACCGATCACACTAAGGAAACGAACCGAAGGAGTAAAAACGTCCGGCCGGTGCCTACGCAGCCAAAGGAATTTCGCAACGGGATACATGGGATGAGCGACCAGGCCGGTTATTTCGAAAAGTGTCTTTCTTCCAATTGTTCGTTCGAGCCACACCGCTTCTTCTGTGGCCCGATTGTCCTGATTGAGGATCGCTGGAGCGATTGCCTCATTGCGTTCATTTACCGGCACAAAAGTTTCACCGTGCGAATTCAGACACAGAGCTCGGACGGGGTCGGTAAGATTCTTGGATACCGCCTGCGAACAATTGCACACCGCCTGCCAAAAGCGTTCGGAATTTATCTCCGCGCGCCTAGGAGCGGGAAACTCAGGCGCGTACGCGTAAGCGTGCTGGGCAAGTATCTCACCTGTCAGCGCGAACACCACCGCTTTGCACCTGCTCGAACCGATATCGATGGCCAGCAAACTCATGATGGTTTTCGATTCCCGCTTGCTTTACCGCGAGGTGTTCATCCGAATTGCCGGGACTCGTCACAACTCGCGCAAGGCAAGGCATGCGTTGCGGATTACTCAGCTATCGGCGCCATTCACAGGAATTTGTCCGCCGCGACCGAAAGCTTCCGGCCATGAGCCCCGGATTCAACAACATCGATCTTTCCCTTAGCGATGGAAACACTCGATACGCCACGAAATGTCTCCGGCACCTCAAACAACAAAATCAGAAACCGAACTTGAGCCTTGGACTTGGCCGGAAGCCAGCGATACGTTCGCTCTCCGAACAGAGGACCTTGCTCGATGGTTTCGCGTCGCGGAATAGAGAACGGAGTCGTGCTGAACTCCAGTCCCCGGCAGAACGTTTTTCCTCGCCATGGAGCTGAGGTCCGGTTGTATCGCTCTTCCCAATTGCCCACCCAAGGAAAGTCCGCCCGTCGAAATGCATAAATGACGAGAAGCTTCAGGCGCTGGTTACACGCCGCGATGAAACCAGTCTCAAGTTCCGGATTCAGCATTTGCGCTGTGTAGTGTCCGAACCGCTGCGCCGGTGTCGTGCGCAAGTTCATCCGCTTGCGATCTTTTGTTGGCGCGTTGGGCCAGGCAAATTCGGCATCCGGCTGAAGCGAAAATCGAGGGCTGTAACTGGCTGGACAAACCTTTGCCCGCGTTGCCGGCATGTCGAACCAGGTGGTTCCCGCTTCCAGAAACGGTGGCCCGAAGGTTACATGTTCGTTCCACGAAATGGGCCGGTCATAATTACTCAGGTTGACCGCCTCTTCTTCGCAATAGATCACCGGATTCGCGCGGTCAAGAGTTAGCTTCCTGCTGAAACGGATCCGAGCTTCGGGAAGCGTCACACCATATTGCAATTGTGCCTTCCGCGACTGCGTTTGTTTCTGGACCTTCCACTTCAACGCGGGCGCTTCGCCGTGGGTGGTGAGACCTGCCGCCGTTTCTTCGACAGAAGGCGGCCCGAAGTGATCGAAGCTGAGGCTATGTCCCGCAATGCCAGAGAGTAACCTGCCATCCGGTGGAGGTCCGTACTGGCGCGCACATTTCGCAGTCGTATACTCGAATGGATCGATCGTCGCCCATTGCGGACGCCATAGCGGGTTCACGCCGGAACATGCGTTAAGATTCAACTTGCAGATATGCCCTCCGCCCTCAAGAACGGAGACATGTCCCCACTCTGCCCGCAACCGGAACCCGGGGCGGCCATCCATCACATTCTTGTTGCGCCAAACCCCCCGCGCCTGCGAGCCCGATGTCATTATCTTGTGAGCGCTTGAAATTCTGTCTTCGCGCTTCCGTCAAGCGCAGCCCGCGCCTGTTCAAGAAAGCTGCTCATGTTGTCGGCCTGGAAAACATTGCGGCCAAAGAAGACACCGGCCGCTCCCGCAGCCGCAACGTCACGCACCACATCAAGCGCGTGTTTGTCCGAGGCATGACGGCTTCCACCCAGCACCAGAATTGGTATGGGACAACTTTCCACCACCGAACGCATCGAGGCTGTATCCCCGCTGTAATCCGTCTTAACCGCATCGGCGCCTAGCTCGGCCGCCATACGAGTGTGCAGGTTCAGCCACTTGGGATCACCCGGATTCTGCACATCCTTCCCCCGTGCCAGTGATTCAACAATCAGCGGGATTCCAACTCGTTCACATTCGCGGGCGACTTCGGCATTGCGCCTGATCTCCTTCATCTCGAACTCGGCATCGCCAGTGCCTACGACCAGATAGGTGAGCACGGCATCCGCGCCGTGTCGCAACGCTTCCTCGGGACGTGCCAGAAGCGAGCTGTGCAGCGCACCGCTTCCGTCTTGTCCAAACGCCGACCAAACCGTCGTCCAATCCAGCCGGGCAATTAAAGCCGGTATCGGACCGGGTATTTTCGAGTTCGCAAATTGGCGCATGAGTCCAAGGTTTAGCAGCAAGGCATCGACGTCGGATTCAGCAAATTGTCGAATCTTTCCTAATGGGTCTTCCGTTCCAGGAATCGGCCCCAGTACCAATGCATGATCGAAAGCCACGACCAGAGCCCGGCGTTTCGAGCCTCCCAGCACACGATTCAAGCGGATCTTCTTGCCGCAATCGCTCACAATTCCCTCATCTTTTCGCTGCACTTAAGACGGACTCAAACTATCCGCCTCGTGAGCGATTGTCAACCTATTTGTGCGAATGTGTTCGTTTGGGTGGTCCTTTACGCGTTTCTTGGCACTCCGCAACCACCACTTCGACCCCTGCTTCACGCAGCCCCTTGATGTATTTGGGGTCAGTCCCGGAGTCGGTTACGAGCACGTCGATGTCCGCCACGGGGCCCACGTAGGCGAAGCTTTGGGTACCAAACTTACTGTGATCCGCTAACGCAATTCGGGTTTTCGCAGCTCTCGTGATCATCTTCTTGATCTGCGCCTCGGCGTGGTTTGCCGTCGAGACTCCATACGAAAGATCGATTGCGCTCACTCCCAGAATTGCTTTATCCAACCGGATTTCGGAGAGCGCACGTTGCGCCCATTCGCCGGAAAAATAGAACGTGTCCTTTTGCAGATCGCCCCCGGTGCAGAGCACAGTCACGCCTGAGCTTCTTTGCAACTGGCAAACGATCGTGGGTGAATTTGTCACTACAGTCAGCCGATTCCGCTGATTCAAGCCACGGGCAAGCTCAAACACCGTGGTACTTCCCTCTAGAAAGACGGTTTCGCCATCCAGCACCAAATGTTCAGCCGCTCGCGCAATCGCATGCTTCTCGTTGCTATGGCTGTGCGATAACGTCTCATAGGAAGGTTGGAAGTTGGTGCTCGACATGCGGGAAACCGCTCCCCCGTGAGAGCGAACCAGTACTCCATCCTGCTCCAGGGCTGCCAAGTCTCGTCTTACCGTTGCGGCGGTGACCCCCAGCGCGGCGCAAAGGTCGGAAGCGGTAATCGTGCGTTGACCGGAAAGCATCTCTCGAATGCGAAATCTACGCTCTTCCGCGAGCATAATGTCCGCGCTCTCCTGGCTGCGCTAACCTTGTGTGGATCGGTGGCGTCGCGGCACCCATTGTATTTCGCATGGAGACGATTTGTATCGTAAGAGTATATCGATCGGAATCAAAATCGATCATAAACAAACAGACCAATTGACAAACGAGCAAACTATCGGTAGATTCGCGCCATTAAAAAATGAATGCCGCCACTCACATCCTGGGGCACCATCTCGCTCGCGTACGGCAATGAAGACTGAAACGCATCCCCACCTGACGCGCGCTTTCGGTTTACTTCCTGCCACGGCCCTGAACATGGCCAACATGGTTGGGATCGGCCCCTTCATCACAATCCCACTATTGATGGCTTCCATGGGCGGCCCGCAATCCATGCTGGGCTGGCTGACGGGTGCGCTCATCGTAATTTCCGACGGTTTGATGTGGAGCGAACTGGGGGCGGCGTTGCCCGGCTCCGGCGGCAGCTACCATTTTCTTCGCGAGGCCTACGGCCATCAGAGTTGGGGCCGCCTGATGGCTTTTCTTTTCATCTGGCAATTCGTTTTGAGCGGGCCTTTGGAAATCGCATCCGGCATGATCGGATTCGGAAACTATTCTACATATCTCTGGCCGGGACTAAGCGGTAGAGGCCAGCAATACATAGCAGTGGCCGCAGGCCTGGTTGCGTTGCTCCTCTTATGCCGAAAGATCACGTTCCTTAGCAAGGTCACGCTCACGCTTTGGATTGGCACGGTGCTGGCGATGTTAGCCGTTATCGTGACCGGTTTTCCTCACTTCAATGCCCACAGGGCGTTCGATTTCCCCCCCGGAGCGATGGCCTTTAATCGTGGCTTCGTGCTTGGTCTGGGCAGCGCTACTCTGATCGCCGTGTACAACTATCTCGGATACTACGATGTGTGTTACATCGGTGACGAAGTGCAGAATCCTTCCTATGTAGTGCCGCGATCGATTCTGTATTCGCTTGCGATCTGCTGTGTAGGATATTTAGCGCTGCACCTCGCCTTGATCGGAGTGGTGCCGTGGCGGGAAGGAATTCATTCGAACTTCATCGTTTCTGACTTCATGGAGCGCCTATATGGCAGGGGCGCCGCAATCGCGGTGACAATTTTGATCCTCTGGTCGGCCTTTGGCTCCGTGTTCGCGCTTCTCCTGGGTTATTCACGAATTCCCTATGCGGCTGCCATCGACGGCTATTTTTTTCGCCCGTTTGCGCAGCTGCATCCTACGAAAAACTATCCGCAGGTTTCACTTCTGGTTCTGGGCGGTGTATCGATTGCCGCCGCATTCCTTAAGCTTGATCAACTCGTCAGCGCTCTGATCACCACCAGAATTTTGGTGCAATTTCTCGGACAGCTGTTTGCCGTTCCGCTTTTGCGGCGAAAGTTTCCGGACAGTGCGCGGCCCTACAAGATGTGGTTTTATCCCGTCCCCATTTTCATCGCGTTCTTTGGATGGGCCTACGTTTTTCTGACCTCGGGCTGGCTCTATATCGAGATCGGATTATTAACGCTGCTAACCGGCGTCGTGGTTTTCTTTATCTGGTCGAAGTGGAAATCTACATGGCCCTTTAACCTCAGCCAGGACTCTGCATGAGGCTAAATCAAGATCTCGCGGATAACGGAAGGAATTCATGATTGGAAATAGTTTTTGTGGTTTTCGGCGCAAGGCTGAGATCGCAGGTTTCTTCGTAACCTGCCTGCTGATCATAGTTGAAAGCTGTCTGGGCTCTTCTGACCCAGCCAGGGCTTCTCAGGTGGTTGCTTCAATCGAGGGGCTATCCGTGTCGGTTCAGCCAAGCGACGGCACCTATGAAATCCAAACAGGGAATGGCGGACAGAGCGTCATTCACGCAAGAGTGGCGGCGCAGATCGATCATAAGTGGATTCAATCGACCGATTATCCGAAACACGAGATATCTCAATCAACTTTTGACGACGCTCTCGGACACGGCAAGAAAATAACAATCATTTCGTCCGGACTTCAGAACCACCCGGATCTCGCATGTTCGTTACAGATCTACGAGGGGAGAGCTTTTGGCGTCATCGAGGCTGAGGCACAAAATCACACAGGCAATGCGGTGACGATCCAAAGTATCCGAAGCGTCGAGGCCGTCGGAAACAAAATTATCGATCTCGGCGGCCCGCAGAACGCCGACCGCGTGCTTTCGGACAGCTTCAGCGAGGATTGGCCGCCGATCCAGATTTACGATCTAGGAAAAGCTCCCAAGGGGATGCACCGTGCCGTAGGCAGCCAATTGATCTACAACCGGAATAGCAAGGAGAGTCTTTTTTGGGGAGCTCTCACTTCTAATCGTTTCCTCACCATCATTCATCTTCAAACGCAACCTTCAGCATCGGAAGGCCCCACCATCGCGTCATACACTATCGATTCAACTGGGACTACCGAGATACAAGCTACCGATCCCGAATCCGGTCTGCGGGAAGGACCTGCGGAAAATCTTCTTGAATTAAACGTTCCACTTCCCGCCGGCGAATCAATAGCTTCAGAACGCGTGATGTTTGCTGCCGGAAGCGACTACCACTCGCAACTGGAGAACTATGGCGCCGTGATTAGAGAACTTCATCACAGTCGCGTCGCTGCCGACAACATGCTTGGATGGTGGAGTTGGACGGCCTTCTACACAAAAATCACTGAAGGTACTGCGCTCACGAATGCGCAATGGCTGGCCGAGCACCTGAAGATGTTGGGCTATGACTACTTTCACTTCGACCTGGGTTACTCATATTCACGCAGTGAATACGCGACACCCAATGCCTCTCAATTTTCCCGCGGTATGTGGGATCTAACTCACCGCATTTGCCGGTTGGGATTGCAGGTAGGAGTTTGGACGGCTCCCTTCGAAGTAGGCGAGCGCGCCTGGATTTACGAGCATCATAAAGACTGGCTGGTGCACAACGCACATGGCGATCCGATTTCAATCGGAACCGCCGAAGAAGTGGAGGGCGAACGTCTGTTCGTGTTAGATGTCACTCATCCTGACACCCAGGAATATCTTCGACAGACCTATCGCACACTGGTCCGGGAATGGGGCGTGCGCTACATTAAGCTCGACTTCATGGATAACACGGCAATCGAGGCCTATTACCATCGCCCGAACACAACGGCAATCGAAGCGCAGCGAATTGGGCTCGAGATTATTCGCCAAGCCGTCGGCGAAGACGTACTCCTCGATAAAGATGGCAGCCCGATGTTGAACCCAGTGGGGCTGGTGGATGAAGGACGTATCTCCCAGGACACAGGCCACGCGTTTCTCCGCAGCAAGGAAGCTGAGCCTGGCATCGCGGCGCGTTATTACATGCATCGCAACTTTTTCATCGATGACCCGGACGCGTTTACGGTTTCCCGGCAACTCCTGGAAGAGCGAACCATTCAAGCTCCACTTACATTGAATGAGGCTCAAGTCTCAATTGCTCTGGCGGCAGTTTCTGGAGGAATGTTCGAAATTGGCGACGACCTCCCAATACTGGGGAGTGATCCGGAGCGCCTCGCGTTGGTCAAGAATCCTGATTTGCTTGCCATGGCGAAACTTGGGCGTGCTGCTTTGCCTGTAGATCTACTGACTTATACAGAAAAGGATGAGCAGCCGAGCGTCTTTCTGTTGCGCGAAGACCAGCGTCAGTCCATTTTGGCGGTCTTTAACTGGACAGAGCAGCCTGGTTCTCACACTTTTACTCTTTCCGATTTGAAGTTCCCCGCAGAGCATTCGTACAAGTTATTTGATTCGCTCGCGCAAGATCAGTCGTTGGCAATGGACCACGAAACGCTCCGCCTGGAACATCAGCCCGCGCACTCAGTCAAGCTGATCAAGATTATTGATACTTCCATCCCTATGGCCGCGCCTTCGCTTACTTTCCGAGTATCGTCTCAAGCAAAAATCGGCGAAGAGCTTGAGTTCGCCGGCATAGTGTCTAAAGACGGAGTCCCCGCACTTGCCTATCATTGGGATTTCGGCGATGGAGTATTCGCCGATGGCACAATCCTCACTCATAGTTACACCGCCGCCGGCAACTACCCAGTGCGGTTGACTGCTGAGGGCCTTGATGGCAAATCCGCAGAAAAGACATTTTCGATTTCGGTCAGCGGATCGGTCATCATTCCCTCTCCTCGGCGTTACTCCGAACCGCGCGAATAGCTTTCATTTTTCGCAACGCCGCCGCCGCCGACCACTACTGAGGTTTCGGCGTCGCGTCGCCGAGGCCTGAACCGAGCTGGACACAATTCTGTCTACAGCCCCGAAAATTCAAAAACGCAAGAAGCGACTGAGAAAAAAATGGTCGGGGAGAGAGGATTTGAACCTTGCTCAAGAATCCACTCGCCCTATCACTCAGGTCGCGCCGAATTTACGTAGGCGAAGAAAAAACGAACACGATGTTATACTCTTAATCGATCTTGCGCAACGGTTGCGTGAGGCTCCGCTCCCCGGTAAAACCAACTCAGTTTGCCGGTAGTCGCTGGTCAGACAACTTCGCCATCGAGACGACGGCAAGAGCACAAATTGGGGCATCGACTTGCGCTTCGGCGAAACGACGGATCTGTGCCAGAGGGTCCTCAGTACCGTGAATTGGACCGAGCACCAAAGCATGACGAAGGCGACTACGAGCGCCCTATGGTCCACGCCCCCTAAAAGCCTAAGTAGCCGGATTTTTCTTGCCACAATCGCTCAAAGCTCCCCCAGGCAGAAAGAAATCCGCCCAATACTGAAGATCAATTTAGTTCGTATTCGAGCGATTGTCAATCCGTTTTGTTTGTATTGGATCGATTCTTTCGGACAGGTGGCTGCGCCCGTTGCGTTTCGGCGACGATCACTTCGATACCGACTTCGCGCAACTCATCGATGTACTTCGGGTCCGTTCCATCGTCGGTCACGAGGGTAGTTATATCGACGACTGGCCCGACAAAGGCAAAAGACTGCTTGCCGAACTTGCTGTGGTCCGCAAGTCCAATGCGAGTCTTTGCCGCCTTGACGATCATTTTCTTGATCTGGGCCTCAGCATGATTCGCAGTGGAGATTCCGTAACCAGGATCGATGGCGCTCACCCCCAAAACAGCCTTGTCCAACCGTATTTCGGACAGGGCCCGCTGCGCCCACTCTCCCGAGAAATAGAACGTGTCCTTCTGCAGGTCGCCGCCAGTACACAAAACAGTCACGGCGGCGCTGTGTTGTAGTTGGCATACGATGGTTGGGGAATTGGTCACCACTGTAAGCCGATGGCGGTTGTGCAAGCGGCCCGCCAGCTCCAACACTGTCGTGCTGCCCTCGAGGAACACCGTATCCCCATCGAGGATTAGTTTCTCTGCTTCGCGCGCGATGGCAACTTTTTCTTCGCTATTGCTGCGCGCTAAGGTTTCGTAAGAAGGCTGAAACTTTGTGCTCGACATTCGAGACACCGCGCCGCCGTGGGAGCGGACGAGCACACCTTCATCTTCGAGAGCCGCCAGGTCGCGGCGAATCGTTGCGGGCGTCACCTCTAACGTACTGCACAGCTTAGAAGCGCTGATCGTGCGTTGCATGGTAAGAATCTCGCGAATGCGAAACCTTCGTTCTTCAACGAGCATGGCGATTGTTGGCCTCCTCTTGGCCCCGAACCAAACGAGTACCGCTCCATCTTCGTAACTCGGTTTCGAATCCGGAAGCCAACATAAAAGATACCAGCTTACCCAATTGTTATCAGCCAGCACCAATTAAGAGAATATGGAATGGACTACAAACGATCATAAACATCATGTGCTCTCGCCGCGATCTGCTGTGCGGACCTGCGTGATCTCCATGAACAAGGACCACAACACACGCAGGATCTCCCCAACGACAATGACGAATTATGTAACAACGCTCCAGAGTTGGCACGACGCTTCCTTAGCGAAACACGCAAGTTACACGTCAGCCTTTGACGCAAGTCGGAGCTCCCATGCTAGGCTTCCGTGAGAATAACCTCTTATCCACCGCACCACTCGAGCGCTGCCGTAAGCAGGGATTCGGCGGTTTGTGTGATCGACTCAGTTTCGACATATTCATCGGGATTGTGTGCTCCTGCACCTTTCGGTCCGAAGAGCAGTGTCGGTATCCCAAACCCGCGATGAACAAGGAAGGCGTCGCAAGGATAAGGGGCAGCAGTAACCACCGGCGCCTTCCCGAGAGCCGCAGCCACGCTGGCGATCATGCACCGGCTCCACGGATGTTCCAGTGGCAACTCGTGCCCGAGCAGTGGCGAACCTAACAGAGGTTTCCACTTAACCGGATAACGGCGAAAAAACGGATCCGACTTTTCGAATTTCTTCAAGGAGTGGCGAATATCGGTTATGACCGCCGGAACGTCCTCCTGTGGCAGAAACTGAAAGTAGAGACGAAGCGTAGCTTCCGAGGGCACGCTTAGCGGGACTTCCGGATCGAGGCGATTGGATTCAATTGCCAGCACCTGGACAGGAGCGGGATCGGGAAATTTACCATAGGCTCCAAGTCCCTTCATTTTCCTGCGCTTCTTCGACCAGGAATCTACCCATCCCAGGAGCCTGCCAACCGGGATGGCCGGGCTTAAGACCTCGCTCTGCGAAAAATATGCGCTCGGATCCCCTGCCTTGACAATCAGGTCAACCACAAAACCGCCACGGGTTGCGCGAAAGATCTCAAGCTGTGTTCCTTCGGAAATGACACAAGCGTCCGCAGAGTCTCCACGCAGACGTGCAGCCAGAGTTCCTCCGCCGCCTCCCCACTCTTCATCGACCACGGATTCGAAGATCAGGTCTCCACCCGGTCGCAGGCCCGCAGCTTTCAGGGCACATATGACGCCGGCTTGTGCAACCAGACCTCCCTTCATGTCGAAACTGCCGAGTCCGTAGATGCGGCCCTTGCGCAGGTTCCCAGCCCAGGGCGAAGCGGACCACTGGGACCTGCCCGGGGGAACCGTGTCCATGTGCCCGTTCAGGAGCAGACTCTTCCCGCGGCCCGATCCCGGAAGCCGGGCAACAAGGTTTTTCCGTCCAGCGTAGCGGCGGTCTTTCCGGCGCCAGCGGCTGCGAGACTCGATTACAAATGCTATCTCATAGAGTTCTGCAGGGACGTTCTTCTCCAACAAGAAATCCCGCAGAACCAACTGGGCGGGCGTTTCGTTGCCGTTGGGAGGAACTGCCACGGTGTTGACGCGAATCAACTCGCGCAGCAAGCCCAGAAGATCACGGCGCAGAGGACGAAGCAATTTACGGGCGTCCTTCGCCGCGGCGGAGTTGGAAGCTGGAAGAGTCTCGATCATCGCACGACCCTCACATACTCGGTTGTGGCTCCAGCAGGAGCTAACTCGGCTGCCCCGATCCCGGAGCCTTCGAGTGAGCCCAATGCATACAAGCCGTTAATTGCCTGCTCCTTCAAAATGCGCTTCGATCTCTTCCAGCGTTTTCCCTTTTGTTTCCGGCAGAAAAACCGCGGCCGTGACGAAGTAAATTACGGTGCAGGCGGCAAAGCCGAAAAACATGGTCGCGTAGCCATGCTTGCCGACGGTCGGAAGGAACACGGCGGCAATGGTCGTTGAAACCGCCAAGTCCCGCTACCAGCAGGAGGAAGCGGTTGTAGCCAGCTTTTTCGTCGCGTGACACAGTGGCAGCCCTTTGGCCTTTAGGTTATAACCCAACTGCGGTTAGTACATGAAATTCATCGTTCCAATTTCAGTGGCTGCTGGCGCGGCAATGTCAATGTAGAGCCCGCTTCGGCGGCCCGCGACTCTGAAGATTCGGCTCCGCAGCGCCATTTTAACGAGGCATAGGCTGAGCCTCGAGCGTTCGTACCTCGAACGGCCGCATCCGTATCCGTGCTGGCTGTCCTATGCGAAGCGTCCGGACTTTTTCAGCGGAGTTCCAGGGATCCGTCGCTGTGTATTCGTGCGGCGCATCCGAAGGCAACTCAAACACAGCCTCTATGTCCAACAGGAAATCTTGTTGCTTATCCGAAGGGTTGCGGAGCGTCACGATGCCCTTCCCGGGGCTCCAGGCGGCCCAACCGTAGATATCGAGGCGTGCCGGGTCGCCTCCGACCCAATGCGCATCTCTCAAGGTTGCCGCGTTTCGACGAGCCCAGTTTGCCGCCTCTGCCAGGGTGTTCCAATCCTGTGTAGAGAGAAGGGAGGGCGTTATGTACATCTCCTGCAGTTGCGTTCCCGAACCGAAGTACGAGTGAATCTCATCGGCGAAGTCCTGATTGGGATCCGACTGCAGGCCTTCGGCGTGCTGCGCATAGAGGAGACCATGCAACATCAAAGAATTAAGGGGAAACAGTGGGCCTTGCAGCACGATGTTCTTGTAGGTTTGAGCATCTCGATAGGTGATCCAGCGCTGGCGTGAACTTCCCTGGCCGAAGAAGCTGTGATCTTCGCCGCCGCGCCAGATGGAATCGGCGTACAAGAGCCAGAAGGGCGAAGGATAGGTGCCTGTGGTCAGGTTAATAAAAAGGCCAGGGCGGTCTTTCCGAAGCTGTCCTATCAAATGGATTGCGGCATCGAAGTCGCTGTCGAATTGGCTGCCGGGAAAGACTCGGTTGGCATTGCCCGTCCCGTCGAATTTGAACAGATTGACTCCATACTTGCGCAGCATTTCCAGGCATACCTGCTCGAAACGAGCGTAGTAAATGGGACCCGAAAGAGCAAAGCCGTCATTCTGGATCTCATATCCGGCCGTGCGCCCAAAGGCCAGACGTTGCTTTTTCTCCTCGTCGTAGCCACCCCATGGTGAAAGCCAAACCCCGATACCCGAGTGATATTGGGCGGCAGCCTGCAACTCCGGTGTAAACCCTTCCGGGAACCCGGAATTGAAATTCCAGAGGCTGCTGGGGTTATCCCAGCCGTCATCGAAGAGAAACGAGTCGAGCTTCACACCGCGCTTTTCGACCAACTCCTTGCCAAAGGCGTTGATGCGGTCCAGGGCTCCATCGCTGCTATATCGATTGGTGAACCCGATGTCGTACCAGGAGTTGTAATGCAAGAAGGGCGAATAGGGACGGGGCCGCTCGCGTTCCAAGTATTCGAGAAAGGTGCGACGCATCTGCCCGGCAGGAGCCACGCCGATCACCGAAGAGTACGTGATGGTCTCACCGCGGCGTAAGGGCAGTTCTCGCGAGAGGGTTATGACCACGTGTCCATCCGCGACTTGCGCGATCGAGAGAGGGTGTTCAAACCCGAAGAACATGCTGCCATCGGTAACGGGTGAACCTTTGACCTGACCGGCGAGATGCGCGTCAGGATCATTCAACTCCAGCAGCCGAACTTCGGCGATGGGCAAGGTCTCGCGCTCGCTGTCAACCTTCAGTTCCTGCCGGAAATACGTGGAGTCATTGCCCAGAATCCCGCACCAGACGGCGTGGGTGGACGTTCGCGAATCGACTAGTCTGGTGCAGATCTGCTTGCGCGCCAGTCGATCGGCCGCACGCTGGGCGGAGGGATCAGGCTGCAACTCTGTGAATAAAAGAGGCTCAACAACCCCCATTTCTCCCGGCTGCAACGTAGAACCATCCCGCATCTTCAGTGTGAACACTAGCGGAATATCGACGATTTTTCCGCTGGAGCGATCTTGTACTCGCATTCTGCCCAGACGGCCAGCGCTCGTTTCAAGATCTACCTTGAGCCATCGATTCTCCAGGATCTGATTCTCCAGAGCGCCTTGCGGGTGCTTGGTTGGCTGAGATTGCTGGCAGAAGAGGCGGATTGGGCTGCCGAGTAGGATCAGACACATCAGCGAACACATCAGGCGGTAGCCGTGATGGGGCGAGTATGCTGTGTCCGACAGACTCAATTTGTCATTATTACTGCGGAATCGTGCGTTTTTCGCGACCATCGTCCAAGAAGAGCACCAGGGCTCAAAACCGGCAGGGTAGTTCGTATGTGAGCGATTGTCAATCTATATTGCTTCTTTCTTTTGTCCCGCCGAGAATTGAATATCCTCCCTTTTTTCCCCTGAAGCGACCGGTGTTACGCCTTGCAGCAGCCCATGGCCATTGGGTTTTCTGCACAAGTTTGCGGTTGTATATCCTTCTCAACTCACTTTTAGTTTTTCCTTGACATAATGTGACGTTTCGTGCTCCGATGCTTGGCGAAGTGTGATCGTTCGTGAGCGAACAAAAATCCAGTCCTTATTATTAGGGCAGGCTTGGCTTCATGAAACCAGCAGGGAGAGTTGAGATGAGGAAATTTAGCACATTCGTATTGGCGGTCTGCGTGGCCATGCTCTGGCCGGCTTTGGCTGTGGGTCAAAGAACAGCGGCCACTCTCTCGGGAGAGGTGGTCGATCCTAGCGGTGCCGTGGTACCCGTAGCGCACGTTGCTGTGACCGAGTCTTCCACGGGGATCGCCACGGTTGCGCAGGTTAACGCGCAAGGGTTTTATATCGTCTCTAACTTGGAACCTGGCACCTATGTGCTGCGGGTGGAGGCGACCGGGTTCCAGCGCTATGAGCAAACCGGAATTGTGATCCAGGTCGGTCAGTCAAGGACAGTGGACGTTCGCTTAAAGGTCGGCGCGACCAGCGCGGAAGTTGTGGTAACCGGCGAGTCGCCTTTGGTGGATACGCGGAGTCAGACAGTGAGCTTCGCGATTACGCCTCAGTTTACCGAAGACATGCCCTTGGACAATCGGAGGGTGATTGACTTGATCGCGCTGGCTCCCGACACCAGCGCCCACAATCCGGATGCAAACAATTACTCAAATCAGATTGCGACTCGCCCGGAAACGGCGGACGCAGGATTCCTTACGGCGAGTGGCGAGGCCCGCGAGAACTCGACCGCGTACTATTTAGACGGCGGCCTTAATGAGGACGCTTACACCGACGTCGCCAACGTTTTTCCCAATCCTGATGCAGTCCAGGAATTCACCGTGGATACGAACTCCTATAACGCCAAATTTGCCGGGCGTGGCGGCGCTATCGTCAACGCCATCACGAAGGGTGGGACGAACAAGATCCATGGCAGCGCATTCGAGTACTTGCGAAACGGAGACGCCAATGCGACCAATTACTTTGCCACTTCTCCGGACACGCTGAACCGCAATCAGTTTGGTTTTAGCCTGGGTGGCCCTCTGCTAAAGGACAAGACGTTCTGGTTCGGTTCATTTCAGCGGACGACGTATCGGTATGGGACTACTTCGAATATCGGGTTCGGCCCTACCCCTGCGGAACTTAATAATGGTGACTGGTCTGCTGCTGTCGCGCCCGGAACCCAACTGACGAATCCATTCACCGGCGCGTCATTCACTGGCAACCAGGTCCCGACATCGCTCTACGCCCCGATCTCACTCGATCTACTCAAGCTCGTGCCTACTGGGAATGCCACAACCGGACAATTCAATTACCCCTCAAAGGTGTCGGAGAACGACAACCAATTCGTTTTCAAGGTGGATCACCATATTGGCGACAGAATAACAATATCGGCAAGCTATCTTTGGGACAAACTCAATGACCCTGTCATCGTCACTCCCGGCAACATCCTCAGCGGCGGTTCGAGCGGCGCGGCGAACCAAGCATTTACCAGTCAGCATGCTGCGTTGAACTTGTCGTACCGTTTTGGAAACAGCCTCCTGACCACCCTGGGAGCAACGCTGAGCCGGGTAATATATCTAGAGTCCGGTGTGTCCCAGTTCAAGAATGGCCTGGTGAGTTTGGGCGCAAACTATCCCGACTGGGCTCCCAATGATCCTGAAGTGGGCTTCGATGTAGGCGGCTGGTTCTCAGCCTACTGGAACGGGGCCCTCAATGTTGCTCGGAACCAGACAGATATCACCAACAACTGGACCTATGGCAAGGGCAATCACACCCTCGATTTTGGCGGCGAGCTGCCATTCTATCAAAGTAGGCTTTATCAAGCGTATGTGTCTGCCGGATATCAAGGCTGGTTTGATGGCTACTCGGGTCTAGCGCCTCTGGACTTCATGCTCGGTTCCAATGACTTCTTCGAACAATATGCGCCATCGTATGTAGCTCCTCGCGGAAAGGGCCCTGCCCTCTATGCGAATGATACATGGCGGGTTAGGCCGCGACTGACCTTGAACTTGGGCGTGCGCTGGGAGCCCTTCCTCCCTTGGGCGGACGGCGGTGGCGGAAAGATAGGAAGTCAAATTAGCATGGCCGACTACGATGCCGGCGTTCATTCCACGCGCTATCCCAATCTTCCCGCCGGATTCCTGGTTCGCGGCGATCCTGGCGTGCCCAACGGACTGGCGCCAAACAACTGGAAATTGCTGGATCCACGCGTGGGCTTGGCATGGGATGTTTTCGGAGACGGAAAAACCAGCGTTCGCGCCGGTTTCGGCATCTATCACGACCAGCCATTTGGCCGTATGTACAACGAAATGACAAGCACCGAACCGTTTACCCAGGGCTCAGTAATCCAGGGCCCCATAATAGAGGGAGCGCCCATTAGCGCCTACGATCCGTATGCCGCATCTCCCTACCTCGGAAACATTCCTCCGCTTCAGAACCCGCCACTCTCGAGCACGGTGTTTGCGCTGCCTTTGGGAAATGCGGTCGGCTTCTCGCCAAACTTTCAGGCGCCAGCGACTATGCAGTGGAACCTCACTGTCGAGCGGCAGCTCGGTCGAGGCATCCTGTTACGCACAGGATATGAGGCCTCGGAAAGTTACCACATGTTCGACTCGCGAGATATCAACCCTGCAATAAACGGCGTTCGCCCCATGCTTGTGGGCGGTTACGGGGGGACCGTCATCCTCAACGAAAGCACCAGCACGGCCAGTTATAACGCCCTGGTGATCTCAGCGGAGAAGCGGATGACCGGGAACCTTTCGTTCCTGGGGGGATTCCGATGGGCGAAATGCATTGACATAGCCGGCTCTGGGGCGAGCTTCGCCTTCAGCAATTACACCGATCCGACGCAACCTTTGCTTGACCGGGGAAGGTGCGATTCGGATCTTGGGGAGCAGTTCAAGCTGGCCGCGGTGTGGCGGACACCCACGATTCAATCGCTGGGCTTTGCTGGCCGGCAGGTACTGGGAGGATGGACGATAAGTGGAATTCTGTCGAGACATGGCGGATTCCCGTTCACCGTCCTGTCCGCCGACCCCAACCCAAACGGGGACACCCAGAAGGGTCGCGCCAATGTGACTGGAGATCCCTTCAGCGGTTCGTGCCCTAACTCCAGTCTCGTCCATACCGTGAACTGCTGGTTCAATACGAGCGTTTTCTCGAGCCCGGCGGCGGGTATTATAGACGGCAATTCCTCTCGAAATTTCATCCGCGGGCCAGGGTTCGTGAACCTGGACTTTGCACTGATCAAGTCTTTCGGCGTTCCGTACGGGCCGTTTGCTGAGACCCAGAAGATTGACTTCCGGGCCGAAGCTTTCAATCTGCCGAATCATCCGAATTTCGGCGCTCCAGACGGCGCGTTGGGAGATTATGGTACGACATTCGGGATGATCACCACCGCCCAATCACCACGCGTCTTGCAATTAGCTCTGAAGTACATCTTTTGAGGTTGTTCGATACCGACCAACCCAGCGCCAAGTCCGCCCGGACTTGGCGCTGGGTCAGGCGGGCGCTGAGAGTGCATCCCTCAGATCATGCTTCTCGCCAGATATCTTCGAATTCGAAAAACGGCGTGAACCGATTTCTCATCCGAAGTCAGCGATCCCTAGCAGGTTGCGGAAAAACTCGATTTGAAGCGGACGCAGTACCACAAAACTCTCTTGTTTCCACAGCACAACCTGATAAGAAGAAGGTATGCGTGGAAAAGACGAGCAGCAGTTGGATGTGTTTAGCTACGTAAACCCAGAGCAGCGAGTGTCCCAAGACCACCCCTTGCGTCCTCTTCGTGTCATGACCGATGAGGCATTAAGAGAACTGCAACCACAATTCCACAAGCTGTACGCGAAAACCGGGCGGCCGTCGATCGCGCGTTCCGTCGCTTCAGGAACACGTACCTGCGGAACTATACCGACTGTCCCGAAGGTCTTTACAAGTACTGGTTGGGACATGCGGGAAAGGACATGAGTGACCTCTATGACAAAATCAAAGAGGACGTTGCGTTCCGCAGAAAGTGGGCAGAACAGTGTGGTTTCGGCTTCGAGTTGCCCCCAGTTGTACCGAATGTCCCGAAATGTACCGAAAATGCTGAAGTTGCAGTAGCAGCGTAAACAATTGAAAGAGCGAGAGTGAGCGACCCGACACATAGGTGACAGATCGTACCGGACACATAGGTTACACTTTTTCCCCTTTCGGGGAGGAAGTGATGCCGTGGAAGGAGTGTTCGGTAATGGATGAGAGACTGCAGTTT
>Ga0182015_10001399_pt1 | contig 31944 bp, 30 predicted proteins | sample 712P3MmetaG_FD_120478 | JGI IMG/M metagenome (GOLD analysis project Ga0182015, IMG submission 120478) | Permafrost microbial communities from Stordalen Mire, Sweden - 712P3M metaG | ecosystem: Environmental > Terrestrial > Soil > Wetlands > Permafrost | place: Sweden: Stordalen | collected... | reverse complement strand
GGTCAGCTGGCCTAATATCTTGTTTCTATTCAATTGCTTACGGAAACAACCGCCAACCTGGCCAGAAAGCTCCGTCGCGAAGCAATTCGGTAAGCCCAATGTTTTCAGTTGGCTGCCCCCCAGTCAAGCCAAATTATTGATAGTGAAGACGATAAAAAATGTAGTTTTTACGGTACCCATATCGGCACCCCATGAAAAATGGCATTCACACCTCGATTACATCGCACTGCATTGACCCTCCTGAGTCCACTTCGAACCATACCGATTAGGAACCTGAGAGCAGAACCGTCGCGAAGAATTCATGCAGCTTTTTGACGACCTTGGCGAGGCTGTCTGTCACTTCTGTGAGCCTTGCCCGCTTCAGACATGCGCTATATCACGGGATGCTCTGACCCGGTGACGAAGCGAAAGTAGAATCAGTTTCCTGTGTTTTGTTGCGGAATGATCCGGCTCTTAGATCTTCCAAGAACTTGACCATCTGCAACTCTGCACGCGAGCCAGGATCGGTAGGTTCCCAGACATTCGTATGCTCTGAAAGCGAACGGCCTACACTAGTCATTTCCGAAGATATGCCAGTTTGTGCCTCTGTTACTTGGTGGATGCGTTGGAACGAAAACGAACCGCGTCGAACCTGCTTCGCCTCTCACCCCGTCTGTTACCGATCGGATAGCACGTCAGGTCCAAGCGCGTGCGTAGCGCCACACATTCCACACCTTCCACCAGGAACGAAGTGGGGGTCGAGATGGTATCGAGCCCGTCTGTTTCCTCACTCTTGATCGGGAACCGCAATAATCGGCGTATTCCTGTACTGCCAAAATGGCCCAGTTTGCGGGAACTCGCCGAAGGAGTCACTCCCGAATTTCGACGAACGCCGAGAACCATAATCCGCCTCAACAGTTCTCGCGGTCAATGAATCACGAAAGTGTTCGAGAGAGAGCCTGAGGCCCTCACGGAAATCGACCCGCAGTTCCCCCCGGATTCTCCTCGCTCTGCTGATGTCTGGTTTACGTCGGGTCGGATCATCTTGGGAAAGCGGGCCACGGCTTTGGATTACAGTTCGGCCCGGTCGCCCGACAAGTATCACTTCAATAAGTACGAGGTACCACTCGAGAACAGGTGCACAGTTTGCCTACCATGATTCGCAAATTGAATTGAGAGGTGCCAACGACCGCAACCCCGCCCGGTCCCAGATTTTTAATGTCGAGAGACCACGGATTCCCCTGTGAATCGAGCTTGGGAGGTGCCATGGGCAGATAGACGATCGCGGGCGCATTCCGACGTTCGAGCAGTTTCCCACCAAAGTCCGCTCGAATCGCACCACTGTGCGGCTGTAGATGAACCACTTGTTTTTCCTGGGGCGTGTTCATCTGGCCAATGAGGACAGCTACGCCTACGAGCAATGCCTTCATAGTTGCTCCATCGACTGGTTACCGACGTGTATTCGAATCGGCGAATCAGCCCGCCTTCAGATCAGCTTCTGAGCAATTAGCTCTGGCTGGCCCAAGCGGGTGACCGCGCATGGTCAAATAGAACAATAACTCGACACGATTTGAAACACCTATCTTCTCAAATGACCGGAAAAGGTAGTTCTTCACAGTATGTTCACTGAGCCCTAACTCCGCAGCAATAACCTTATTGGTCATGCCCTTGGCTGCACACTGCACTACCTGAAGCTCTCGCTCCGTTAGAGCCGAGGCCTCGTTTGCAACGGCTACATTCGGCGAGGGGATACATCTGAATGCATCCAGCAAGAGCGAAGGTTCCAGCGCGCCAGCCCATATAAAGCCCTTGCGTACATGCTCGACGCAATCGAGAAACTCCGCCGCCGGTTGTTGTCGAGAGAACACTCCGCGCGCGCCGCAACGAAATGCGTTGACAACTGATTCGTGAGTCGATTGATTCAACAGAATGACAATCAGGACGCCAAAATATGCCCGAGCGACTATCTGCGCGAGGTCAAACCCAGTCTGGGACTGATGGTTGAGCTCGGCGCCAATAACGATGATCTCTGCGTGGTCGGACTCCAAAATGCAAAGTAGGTTGGCAGACGAACAGCGGATGCGCGGCAATTCCTCTCCCGTGAAAGAGTCGATGCAAGCAAATCGCTGGTCATCGAGTCGCGGTCTACGATCAAAGCGCGGAACCCCGGCGATGCAACCTGCTTCGCCTTGACCCCGTTGATGCCTCGGTCAGGGTTCGACAACATCGCTGGACCAATCTCGCGGCTCCGAGGCACGGCACCTGGCAACTGTGATGAGTTGGATTGCACTTAAACCCCCATTTCTATCGACAAGAGAAGATACTCCGACCGGCCAACTTGTAGTCGTGCTCTTGTTTTAGCGGACCATGGTTCTCGATCTCGCAATCACCGTGGTGGGGGCCACTACGAAGGAGAGTCGCGCAACCTCTTGGGGAAAGACGATATGGGCATCCCATCCTCACGTCATAACAGGATGCTTATATAACTTTCGGACGCAACAGGGCGTCTAGCAGGATCACCAAAGGACAGCGCTAACCACTCCGCCGTTTCGGTATGACTGTGGGAACACTTTACCCCAATCCGCCATTTCCGCAAAGCCCATTTTTTGAGAATGCACACTTCCTTCTCTATAGCCATACGAGTTGGCGTCTCTGGAAACGCAGGCTGATGCAGCTTCCGTTGAACTTTTCGCAGAGAAACCGGCGCCGCTCCACCACCTCCCTCGACTCGTTAATTTTCCAACATTCACCATCTTGTGGCGGCGTCGGAACCTGCCTATTCTGGCGTCGACCATGCCCCCAGGTCCGATCCTCGAGCGCAGAACTGCTATGAGATACAAACTGCGGTTGCCCGTTATCTTCCACTGGAACGACGGGATGGAGCATACCGAAGGGGGCTTCACCACCGACGTCGCGCTGGACGGTGCGCTCATTCTGAGCAGCAGATGCCCACCTATCGGAGCGGACGTGAGAGTTGAGGTTTTAATACCGTCACCGGATCAAGCTGCTGAGGAAATCAGAATCGAGTGTGTGGGTAAGGTCACGCGGGTGGCTGAGCAACCGGGTTCTGGCTATTTCGGGGTTCGCGGCATGTTCAATGATGACCAATTGACACGCCATGTCCTGACTTAGTCGCAAGCACTTTCTTCTTGGCGCCCCGTTCGGTCACGCATTTAGTAATTAGCAAAAGTAACAAGACTAAGACTCATTAGTGTGATATCGCAAGGAAATACTGTTACTGCAGTTTAGGTACCGCCCCCCTAATACAGAGTCCACGGTCCTGAAATCCGAATGCGGCTTGGGACTCACAGGGCGAAGCTTTATCCCGAGTTCTTCCTTGACTACTTTCATCGTCAACCACGTTGCGCCACATCGTTCCCAGTGGATTGCGAGCGGAGAGCCAGCATGACTCCCACTAGGCACAAACTGCCCATTGCGCTTCTCAAAGCTCTGGACCTGGTCTTTGTCATATGTTCGTTTAGTCTGACAACCGCCTTCATTGTGAAGACCCAGCACGAAACCTCATTGCAGGATTTTTTGTCTATGAGGGCGAGGGTATCCGACTTTCTGATCTTCGCCTTGGCGCTGTTTGTGTATCACGCCATGTTCAGAGTCGTCGGCCTCTATCGCTCTCGCCGATTCTCGAGACGCGTATCAGAATTAGCCGACGCGGTGAAAGCAACCACATTATCGACAGCGTGTTTTGTGGCCATCAGTGCGGCATTCAGCATTCGCATGGCTACTGTGCCATTCCTTTGTATCTTCTGGATAACCACAACTGTCATAATTGTCCTCTCGCGACTTCTGATGCGAGGTCTGCTGTCCCGTGTACGGGTCAGGGGTCGAAACCTTCGTTTCATGCTGATCTTCGGAACCAACCCTCGCGCTGTTGCCTTTGCGCATACAATCGTCCAGCGTCCGGAACTCGGATACCGTCTACTCGGTTTCGTCGATGACATTTGGTTCGGTGTGCCGGAATTTCACCGCAGCGGTTTTCGAATCGTTAGTGACTACTCGGGTCTTGGTGAGTTTTTGCGTAGGAATGTCGTCGATGAGGCAGTAATCTATCTACCGTTTGGATCCTTTTATCATCGCTGGTTCGATGTCGCGAATCTCTGCGCGCACCATGGAATCATTCTTCGCCTCAATGCCGATACCTTCGGCCTTAGACAAGCGCGATGGCATTCAGAAGATTTTGACGGCAGTCACTATATCGCGACCAAAACGGGTGCCGGTGAAGGATGGCCGGTGACCGCCAAACGTCTCCTAGATGTCCTCGTTTCCTTCACTCTTCTGATGATTTTGTCTCCCCTCCTCATTTTGGTGGCAACCGCGATCAAGTTGACCTCCCGAGGCCCGGTCTTCTTTCTTCAGGAACGCATCGGCATCAACAAACGGCGCTTTAGGATCTACAAATTTCGTACGATGGTGCCTAACGCCGAGAAGCTGATGAGCACCCTCGAGACCGAGAACGAGGTCACAGGGCCGGTGTTCAAGATCAAGAACGATCCACGAATCACTACGATCGGGTGGTTCCTTCGGCGAAGCAGTATTGACGAGTTGCCTCAACTTTTAAACGTTTTCAAGGGGGACATGAGTTTGGTCGGCCCGCGACCGCTTCCGGTTCGTGACTATGAGGGATTCAATGAAGACTGGCAACGCCGTCGTTTCAGTGTCAAACCTGGAATCACGTGTTTATGGCAGGTCGGCGGTCGAAGCACTGTATCTTTCGATCAGTGGATGCTGCTGGATTTGAAATACCTCGATGAATGGTCGCTCTGGCTGGACCTTAAGATCCTGGCAAGAACTGTTCCAGCGGTCCTGCGCGGATCAGGAGCGGCGTAAGGTGGTGCACAGGGGACACGACTGTGCCGCCCTCGAGTCTGATCGCGCAACATCTGGCTTATCTAGCTTGCGAGCCGGTTGGGTAACTTCGAAGGCTGTCGAGGGTCCTCTCCTGCTCGCCCTGTCACACGGAATCCGGAGGTCTCGATGAAGAACCTAATAACGCTCTTGCTGACCATCGTCGTTGGCAGCCCCCTATGGTCCCAAGAAGCGGGAAACTTGAGCCATACAGCTCCCGGGATGTCGTTTGGCGACAGTTCGAACCTGCCCGTGGAAAAGATTGGAAACGACGATCTCATAGGCATCACAGTCTATGACTCACCCGAATTGACGCGTGCCGTCCGAGTCAACTCGGACGGCGATATTCGTCTACCCATGCTGCAGAGGCCGATCCGTGCCGCTGGCCTCTACCCATCTGATCTCGAACGCGCGATCACGACAGCTCTGATTAAAGGGAATGTCCTCGTCAACCCAGTAGTCACGGTATCCATGGTGGAATATCGCAGCCGCCCGATCATAGTCTCCGGGGCTGTGAAGAATCCTCTCACGTTCCAAGCTACGGGAACTGTGACGCTGCTCGATGCCATTGCGCGCGCGGGTGGCCTTTCTGAGGATGCCGGATCCGAAATTCTGCTCAGCAGGCATGGTTCGGCAGGGGCACCTCTTTTTCAGAGAATTCCAGTCAACGATCTCATGGCTGCGGAGAGTTCCAGTCTTAACGTCGAACTCCAGGGCGGTGAGGAGATTCGCGTTCCGGAGGCGGGACGGATTTTTGTCCTCGGCGAGGTAAAGAAACCCGGCTCGTTTTTTATTCGAGACGGCTCAACGAGCAGCGTTATGAAAGCGTTGGCGCTTTCGGAGGGATTGGATAAATTTCCCTCCCACGAAGCGTACATCTATCGCGTCGAGGGTGGATCCGCCGGCAGGAACGAAATCCCGGTGGACCTCAAGAAAATTATGAAGCGTAAGTCTCCGGACGTACCCTTGATGGCCAACGACATCCTCTACGTGCCGAGCGCTACCGGAACGCGGGTCAGCCTGGGTGTCCTCGAAGCAACATTGGGGCTGGGCGGTGCACTGGGCGCTGCAACCATTTATGCAACACGATGAGGAACCAGATGCCTGAGTCACCGCGCAATATCGAATTGCTTGCTCCCGGACAATCCGCAAACGTATCGTTCGGAGGACGCTATGTCCAGTCTCCCGTTCAGGACTTTGAGGTAGAAGGCCCGGAGATTCCGCTCTCCCACTATTTCTGGGTTTTGCGTCGGAATGCTCAGAAGATCGTTGTCTTTGTAGCGATCTGCATGGCGATCGTATGGCTTGTATCCGCGCGCCTACATCCGTTCTATGAGGCAACAGCGACCGTCGATATTGACCGCAATGCACCCGCCGAAGTGATCGGGGATGGCTCAGCCCGTCCCGCAACCCCCCTAAGCGACGCTGATCAGTTTCTCGCAACGCAAATCGACCAAATTCAGTCTGACGCAGTTGTGCGATCCGTTGCTGAAAAATACCGTCTTCTGGAAAGCGAGGGTCAGCTGACGAGGCTGACTGGCCGGGAGGCTGAAGATATGGCACGAGGCCCGGTGACACTGAAGCAGTTGAGTGTGACTCGTCCGCCAAACACCTATCTGTTGAAGATCAGCTATCGCGCTTCTGGTCCGGCGCTCGCCGCTGATGTCGCAAACGCAGTCGCGGATTCCTATCTAGCCCATACATACGACATCCGGATACGTTCGTCCGCCGGCCTAGCATTGTTTATGGAAAAGCAGCTGGGCGAGTTGAGGGCAAAAATGGAAAAATCCGGCGAGGCGCTTGCCCAGTTCGAAAAGGACCTTGATGTCGTTAATCCCGACGAAAAAACCAATATTCTCTCGGCGCGCCTGCTTCAGCTGAACACGGAGTACACTGCTGCTCAGGCGGACCGAGCTGGTAAAGAGGCGGCGTGGAATGCGATGAGAGCCGGGTCCTTGGCCGCCGCTCAAGTATCGGCGCAGGGGACGAATCTCGCTCAGTTGATGGAGACGCTTAATCGAGCAAACCAACGCTTTGCCCTGGTGAAATCGACCTATGGATTTAGCCATCCTGAATATGCGAAGGCTGCATCGGAGGTGGCCGAAGTCGAGCGGCAGGTGCAAGCTGCGCGTGCCAACACTTCCAAACGGATCGAGGTCGAATATGCTGAAGCGCGCAACCGTGAGCAGATCCTTCAGAAAGCGGTTGCTGATACCAAGGCGGAATGGGATCGTATCAATTCTCAATCGTTTGGGTATCAACAACTGAAGCGCGAAGCCGATGCAGATAAAAGCCTGTATGACGAACTCGTACGGAAGATCCGGGAAGCCGACATCAACGCTGGTTTCCAGAACAACAACATCCGGATCGCCAATCTGGCTCGTCCCCCGCTCCATCCCGTCTCTCCCAACATGCCGCTCAATCTGGCGCTTACATTTATTCTCTCCAGTCTTTTAGGCGTCGCCGCTGTAATGACACAAGACCGACTCGACACCACCTTACGCGATCCTCAGGAGTCCAGCCGTTTCCTTGGCACCGATGTGATCGGGACGGTTCCTCTCGATCGAGTTGCGGCGAAGGTACAGCAGCTCGCGGTAGACGAACCGGTCGCCGCCATCGAACGCAAGCCGAGAAAAGATCGTTATCGCTCCACCTCGGATTTCGAGGAGTCGGTTCGGACAATCCGGAACACCATCTTGCTTTCGGACTTCGATAACCGCCTGCGCTCATTAGTCGTCACGAGCGCCGCGCCCGGAGAGGGTAAAACCACAATTGCTGCTCATCTCGCCATTGCCAACGCCGAACGTGGGAAGAAAACACTCCTGGTCGATGGTGACCTACGGCGTCCCGGTCTTCAGGCGCAATTTGGTTCGGACCCTAAGAGCGGCTTCTCCAATGTTTTGAGCGGCGAATTACCCTGGAGAGAAGCGATCATCTCCGTTGCGGGACGGCCGAACTTGAGCCTCCTTCCGTCGGGTCCCGCGTCAGACCGAGCTGCGAACCTGATCGGACCTCGGCTTTCCACGCTCCTGACGGAATTTGGTACCGAATACGATTTGATCATCCTGGATTCGCCGCCCGTGCTGGGCTTTGCCGAGTGCCTGCAGATGGCGGCTGCCGCCGACGGGGTTGTGATCGTAAGCCAGGCAGGCAAGACACGGAGGCGCGCGGTGGTGGAAGTAATTTCGCTGCTGGCGCGACTGCGGGCCGATGTTGTGGGCGTGGTGCTGAATCAGATGAGCCGCCGGTTTTCTCTTGACGGGCACTCGTACAGCACATGCTACGGAAGTGCCCATTATCGCCAATCGGCCGACCGATCGATGTGATTCGTAAGGTCGACACTTAAAGAACCGAGCGCCGATCCAGCCCAATCTGACTACTCCAGCTGCATAGAGACACTGCAAGTCGATGTCACACGAATCCAAAGCAAGCCACGCGCGCTGATCCAAACGAATCCACTTTAACCCGCGGGTCGGACCGCACGACAACGATGCCCCTTCGATCACGTTTCAAGTATCTGCGCTTACGGCCATTCGATATCTCTACTCCTGAAGGGCGATCCCAAGAACGCTATAGGCGGGCTGCTCTAACCTCGCTAGCGGCAGGAATGTCGAGGGCTGTCAGCATCTCCGCCAGCTTGGTGTCGGTCCCTCTGACAGTTCGCTATCTCGGCACAGAGCGATATGGGTTATGGATGACGATTAGCTCCGTAATCGCGTTTCTGAGCTTCTCCGATCTTGGCATTAGCAATGGGCTCATGAATGGTATCGCGAAAGCACACGGCCGAGACGATCGTTTGCTGGCGAGACAATATGTCTCGAGTGCACTGCTCATCCTGAGCGCAATTTCAATTGCCCTTGGGCTTGCTTTCACTATTCTCTATCCATCGGTTCATTGGGCGTCACTATTCCGGGTCCATTCGTATCAGGCTGTGGTTGAGACCGGTCCGGCGGTTGCTGCGTTCTCCGCATGTTTTCTGCTGAACATCCCCGCCAGCATCGTGACTCGCATTCAATCCGGATACCAAGAGGGTTATCAGTCGAACCTGTGGACATCATCGGGCAGCGTACTCTCATTGCTCACGCTGCTTATAGTGATTCATTATCACGGATCCTTGGCGTTACTCGTGCTCGCAATCGCAGGTGCACCTATTCTGACACTGCTCATGAACGGAGTGGCATTGCTCCGCCGGCGCCCGTGGCTCTTCCCGTCGTGGCGCTTCCTTAGATGGGAGTCCTCGAAAGATCTCGTTCGAATAGGGGCATTATTCTTCGCGTTACAAATCGCGGGAGCCGTTGGCTTTTCCTCGGACAACATCGTGCTAACCAGAATTCTGGGACCTGAAGCCGTAACACAGTACGCTGTTCCATTTCGACTCTTTAGCGTCGGGGCAATGGTAACTTCATTTCTGATCGCACCGCTCTGGCCCGCATACGGCGAAGCATTGGAGAGACGTGACCTTTCATGGATTCGCAACACTTTGTATCGCTCGTTAATTCTTGTAGGGGCCATTTCAATAGGGTTGGGTGGAGTCCTCGCTCTGGTTGGGGCGAAGCTGATTGCGCTGTGGGTTGGCCCCCAGATACATCCGTCGCCCTTGCTGCTCGGAAGCCTCGCGGTGTGGGGAGTCGTAAGCGCAGTCAGCTCTGCCGTCGCAATGTTCCTTAACGGAATCTCCGTGGTGCGTTTTCAGGTAATCCTCTCCTTGATCGGCGCTTCAATAAATATTCTTATCTCGGTTTACCTCACCCGCCGCGTCGGTATTCCTGGAGTGGTTCTCGGATCAATTGTCAGCCAGATCGCGATCGGCCTGATTCCGTACTATCTGTATGTGCGCCGCTATTTCACTCTTGCTCGGTTTACCGACACCGACGCGTCAACCGCCGTGCTCAGCGTGCCATAAGCCGTCTATCCACGACGAGGGCTCATACGAATCAATGGATTACACAATCTACTACCGGCGCTTCCACGACGGCAGTCAATCCGACTTTGACTCCGCTGTCGCATTTTACAGGCGGCTGCTGGAGCCTACTCTAAAGACTGTTTCACGCGATTCCCGGATTTTGGATCTCGGTTGTGGACATGGTCTTCTCCTTAATGCGCTACAACGTCTCGGCTTCACGAACGCTCGCGGGATAGACATTAGCAGGGAGCAGGTGGCTTTGGGGCAGAGCCGCGGATTGGCGTGTCGCGCCGTAGACCGTGATTATCTCGTTAGTTTGGCGACGGGCACCACGGCGATGTTTGACTTGGTGTTTATGATGGATGTCTTGGAGCATATGGGCAAGCATGAACAAGTGCTCACCCTCTCTGCTGTGTCGAAGCTGCTCGCACAGGACGGGAGGCTAATTGTCAGTGTGCCGAACGCCAACTCCACCCTCGGACTCAGGTGGCGTTACGGCGATTGGACCCACGAAGTGTCGTTCACTGAGCTTAGTCTCGACTTTTTGTTGCTAAACACGGGGTTTAGAGACGTCAACTTCTTGCCATATGAATTCATCGCTCGACCACGACTCCCGCTCATTCCGCGGCCTTCAATTCTTCCTTGGGCGTTTCAGCGCATCGCTCGGATCCTTCGACGCATGGAAGCCGTAGGCGAGCTAGGCGCAAACGGATGGAAGATACCATTGTCGCTCAACCTGCTCGTGGAGTGTCGAAAAGACAATGCGTAGCTTCGATTTCTACGATACCGTCGTAACTCGCCTGGTCGCCGAGCCAACGGATATATTTTCCCTAGTCGGTGAACGGATAGGCGTCCCTGAGTTTCGTTCTCTGCGAATAGCGGCGGAAGCGACCGCTCGGGCATCGATTAATCGTGAGGTCTCATTAAGACAGATATATGATTACCTGTCTCTCGATGCGAACACGAAGGATCGCGCGCGTCGCCTGGAACTGCAGCTTGAAGAGGAGTTGATCGCCCCGGTAACCGCCGTATTATCGCAAGTCCGAACCGGGGATTTCATTGTCTCCGATATGTACCACGATGAGTCTCTATTTCGAAACATGTTGAAGCGATTCGCGCCCAGCATTGTCCCGGGTCGAGTAATTGTATCGAGTGCCGTGGGAACAAGTAAGGCAAGCGGCGGTATTTGGAAGATGCTCGCTGCTGAATATCCGTCTCACGAGTGGCATATCGGAGACAACCCAGTGGCTGACGTGCGTCGAGTTCGCGCTTGCGGCCTGAAGGCGCGTCATTTTACTGGCGCGATGCTGAACCCTTATGAGGCCAGATTGGCGAAGGACGGTAAAGACGGATCCTTGATCGCTGGTGCGAGCCGTGCCGCAAGACTCTCGATAATGCAAAGGACGACACTACCGCCCGAGACTGCCGCAATCGAGGCATTTGCTTCTGTTTTTTGCCCGATTCTTCATGCATTTGTTTCTTGGATTGTTAGCACGTGTGAATCGGAGGGGATAAAGGACGTATATTTCCTGGCTAGGGATGGGCAGCTGCCATTCAAGATAGCCCTAACGCTAGCACAGGAGCGCAGGCAAGACACTCGAGTTCATTACGTTTATGCATCTAGACACGCACTGCATCTTCCCGGCTGCTCTTCCATTGATGGTGCTGAAAGTTGGCTGTTGGACAATACTCCACATCTTTCCTTACGGACGATCGCCGAGAGAGCGGCGGTGCCCGTCGAGATAGTCGTTTCGGCTGCGCAACCACGTCTTGGTTGCTCTCCGGACGAGAATATTCCGCCAGCGAAACGTACCCGTCTTCGGGAAGTCATTCGCGATGCTTCGTTCGTCGATGCTTTTACGGCAAGTGTCGACCATGCCTTTGGCCCTGCAGCTTCGTATTACCTGCGGCAGGGATTGGGTACTGGAGAAAGGGTGGCTTTGGTTGATATAGGCTGGAATGGCCGTCTCCAGCGATCACTTGGATCTCTTATGGAGAAGGCGTCAAAGCAGCCCACTCAAATTCTGGGACTATACCTCTGCCTGTCGCGCCGTGCCGCAGCGCTGCCTGGCCATCAGCTTCGTGGCTTCATGGCGGACCCCGAGCGGGCTCAGCTCGCGGCATTCTTCGACGGATATCGTCACATTCTTGAGGCAGCGTTCAGTGCCGATCATCCATCCACCGTTGGATTTCATTTCGTTGGGGGGGATGCTCAGCCTGTTTTTGGCGCTCCATATACAAAGACCGTTCACCAGAGAATCGCATTGCACCACGCGGTGTGCGAAGCTTTTGCGCAAAACGTCGCGACGTTGGAGCGTGCGGCAGGTCGCCCGCTTATTCCGTCCACGTCACAAGCTGTGAAGAATCTTCAATTGTTCCTCAGCCAACCACGTCGGAACGATGGTCTTGCATTCATCGGCTTTCCTTTCGTTGGTAACCAGACGGGCGACGAAGCGAAGCCGATTTGCAAATACGTGACGCCGGCGGACTTACTGTCGGATGGTAGAGATCGCGGTTATTGGCGCGAAGGTTCCTTTAGTGCCAGCGGACTGAGCCTGGTAAATGCGCTCCGACGTATAGTCCAACGGCGTAGGCCCGACCGCCTAATTAGCACATAACAAGCGTCTAGTTCGACTGCGGTATCATCTAGTCCGCGATGCACCCGCGAGGACCGCTCGGAAACAAGTGTCGACTACCAGATTCGCTCATCGTGGTGCGATTTCATAGGGTGACAATAGTTCTTGCGCAGATTCTCGCCATTCCGGTCGATCCGCTTCAGAATCTATCGGCTGCTGGGTCGCGTGAGACTGATGTGCTCGCCTGTGAAGAGAGGTAGAGCTGTTCACGCGCTCGGAATGCCAGTGATTTCGATCTATCCGGGCAGCGAATGCAGACTGGGCAGCAATATCTCGCTGGTATCTGTGTCGTTCGCGACCGATCTTGGCGTGAATCATCCTGTCGTCTTGCGCACACTTCGGCCTGGAGCGAGGATCGACATCGGAGACCGCGTGGGTATATCGGGGGGATCAATCTGCGCGGCGGCAGGCGTTTCGATTGGACCGGAGACACTGATCGGGGCAAATGTAACGATAGCGGATACAGATTTTCATTCGCTGAGGCCGCAAAGACGCGTTGGACGCAGGGAAGTTGAGCCGGGCCGACCGGTGACCATCGGACGCAGAGTATTTATTGGCACCAACAGTATCATCCTCAAGGGCGTAACCATCGGCCATAACACAGTGATCGGAGCGGGAAGCGTGGTGACGACGGACATTCCGGAGAATGTCGTTGCGGCGGGAAATCCGTGCCGACCGATAAGGACTCTTTCGGCCGAGGAGCTCATCGATTGAGAGTCGGAGTTGGCGGACCCATAGATTTGCATCTTCTCGCTGATCTTTTTCCGGCTGGCGAGCAGATACCCAATACTTATCGATTCGCGTTGACGGCCAACCTTGCGCGGGGGATTCACACGCGCGGGCACGAGATTGCGATCTTTGCGCTTTCGAGCGAAGTTCAGCAGACCGTCCGTATACAGGGCAGTGGGATCACGGCATACGTCTGTCCTCAGCGGCGTCCCCGATCTCAGATGTCGGACTTCTTTGGAGAAGAGCGCCGCGCTCTGCGGACAGCGATGCGTAAGGCAGGATGCGACGTGATTCATGCGCACTGGACCTATGAATTTGGAGCGGCGGCGGTGGAAAGCGGTGTGCCACATGTCGTAACGGCACACGATATTCCCACAGTCGTGATGCGATTCGCGCGTCACCCATACTGGATCGAGAAACCATTGCTTGCGTGGCCGGTGTTGCGCCGCGCAAAGTCGCTGACGGCTGTCTCTCCCTATGTTGCGAAGGCACTCAGGAAATGGGCAAAGAATACGAATGAGATTGCGGTTGTACCGAATGGCGTGACGAAGGACGTGTTTGACTTGTCGAGCGAACGACTTTCGTGCCGATTGGACTCATGCTTCACCTTCGCTTCCATTCTGAACGAGTGGTCGGACCGCAAGAATGCCAAGCGGCTGCTCGAGGGCTTTGCCGTAGTACGTAGGGAGTTCGGTCGCAAGGTGCGACTGATGATGTTTGGCGGCGCCTATGGGCAGGAAGAGGCGGCAAACCGGTGGGCGGCGCGGCGCGGGCTGGCCGACGGGGTTGAGTTTGTCGGCTTGCAGCCATACCGGACGCTGATGCGGCGGCTGGCTCAGGAGGTGGATGTGCTGGTGCATCCCGCGGTGGCTGAAGCTCACTGCATGGCTGTGAACGAGGCCATGGCGATTGGGGTTCCGGTGATCGGGGGAGCGAGTTGTGCCGGTGTAGCGTGGGCGCTCGAACAGGGCAAGGCTGGTTTGTTGGTGGATGTAACGTCAGGGGCGGCCTTAGCTGAGGGGATGCGCGGTCTGACAGTGGATTCGGCATTGTGCGCGCGGCTGGGGCAGGCCGGCACAAATAGGGCGCTCGCGGAGTTCCGACTGGAGCTCACGGTGGAGAAGTACGAACGCGTGCTGAAGGATGCGCAGGAGGCGCAACGGTCATGACTACTCTGATCGGAGAAGCGGTAGCAGCCATGGCGGTCGGTTTGCTACTGTTCGTCGCGGCGGTGCGATGGCCTGGCTGGATGAGTTTGGGATGCATCACGGTCGCCGCATGTTATGACTTGTTCAATGCGGGTACCACCGCGATCAACATCGGCGTTTCGATCTATCTTCTTGATCTGGCCTGTATCGCTCTGGTCGGGATTGCCTTACTGCATCTTGCGCGTTACCCATCGACGTTTCCGCTGGACGCTTATCCCTGTATCGCTTTGTTTGTATTGCTCGCACTGAACTTCGCCAGGGGGGTTGCCCTTTATGGGCCGAAGGAAGCGGGCAACATGTCTCGGAATCTGTTCTTCTTCGTCGCACCGGCACTTGCTCTGATGTTGCTGCGACCTGTACTTTCGCTCCATGCCGAACGCCTAGTGAATTTGGTGGTGTGGAGTGGTTTGTGCCTGACGGCGGTTGCGCTGCTTCGCTGGACGCACGTGCTGCCGGTGATCTCCGAAACATGGGATGGATTCCGCGAGGTGCCTCGTGTACTGCCTTCAGACTACGCGATTCCGGTTGGTCTGGCATTTATTGCCGCGGGCTATCGGGCAATGGCAGAACGCAAAGGCAGTATCTGGTGGATGACGGCCGGACTGCTTGGCGGAGTAACGCTTGCTTTGCAACACAGGAGCGTTTGGGTCGCCACAATTCTGGGCTTTGCATGGCTGGTTCTTCGAACTCTACGGCGGATGTCGCCTTTGCGACTGGCGGGAATTGCACTGTCGGGCATCTTGGGCTTGGGGATTATTACCGTTGCGACGCCGAAGATGCTGAATACGGTGGACACACTCCTGACAAGTAACATCCGCGAGACCGAGAAGAGCGACAGTACGTGGGAGTGGAGGGTGCGCGGCTACGACGAAGCTTACGAAAGACTTCTGCACAGCGATCTGACGGACATACTCGTGGGTCCCCCGGCGGGCGTAGTCGATAACTCTGGGGGGAGTTATGCGTCGAGACACATCCATAGCCGCTATGTGGATACATTCGCGAACTACGGCATCGTCGGGCTGGTGACGTTGTTACTCTGGTTTACATTGCTATGGAGAAGACTGAGGTCGGCCCACGCGGCCGCCAAAGGGAAACGCAGGGTCGATGCCTCGGTCTGCCTAGAGGCGCTGTTTATCGCGGAAGTAATTTACTTAATTCCTTATTTTGGCGGCGTCGCGGAGGGTAGTTTCCTCGGACTGCTTTGGGTAGCAGCCCAGCGTCGCGAGGTCGCGACGCTGGCACAGGTATCCCGGGCACGTGGCTACCTTTTCAGAAGCAGGCAGGATGCGTTCGGAAGGCGCTCGGGCGACGACTGGGTGAAGCAAAGCGGACTACAGGGCCGATAGCAGGCGGGATTCGGGAAACAGGCGAATCAAACATAGCTCTGGAGGTACGGTGAAAACTGCGCCGGTAACTCGTATTGCTGTACTTGCAAGCTGTTTTAATCGGAAAGCGGTCACGCTTCGCGGGCTTGAATCGCTCTTCAGACAGAGGCTGCCAGCGCGGGTTCAGGTGACCGTTTTTCTGGTAGACGATGCAAGTACGGACGGAACGGCTGCTGCTGTGGAAGAACGGTTTCCGGCGGTGCGACTCCTGCGCGGAGACGGTTCGTTATGGTGGGTCGGAGCCATGCGAATGGCCTTTGGCGCAGCCATGGCGGAGGGCTTCGATGGGTACGTCTGGTGGAACGACGATACGCAACTGACGGATGACGCTCTTCTTCGTTTACTGGGTTGCGCAGAAGAGATCGCAGCGGGGCAGGGGCCAGCCATCATCGTGGGAAGCACGTGCGATCCGGAGACGGGTGCGCGGACCTATGGAGGGTGGGTCGAGCGGCGGCGATGGTACCGATTCGCGCTTGTACCAGTCGATCCGGACGATCAGCGGCCAACAGCGGTCGATACGATGAACGGCAATCTAGTCCTGATTTCGGCTGCAGTGGCGAAGGTCTGCGGCAACATGGAGTCGAGTTTTCGGCACCGTCTCGCTGATCATGACTATGGACTGCGAGCCAAAAAGGCCGGTTTTCCAATCATCGTTGCGCCTGGCTATCTGGGAACCTGCAGGCAGAACTCGAGTCAGGGAACGTGGAAAGACGGTGCCCTGTCGGTCGGACGGCGCTGGCAAGACCTGATGTCTCCGCGTGGGATGAATCCGAGAGAGTGGTTCCTTTACACGCGACGCCACTACGGTTGGTTATGGCCTTTGTATCTGGTCTCTCCTTATGTAAAGACTCTGGCCGGAGTCGATATGCGTGAGCGCACACACTGAGGAGCTGTCGCGACTTCTTCAGGCTCTGCATTTCTGGAACATCCGTTTTGCAAATACGGCGGGAGTTATGCGCCGATTAAGGGACCATTTGATATGAGTGAACGCGTCTCCGTTATCATGCCGTCTTACAACACGCGACAGTACCTTCCTGAGGCCATCGACAGCATTCTCGCTCAAACAATGGAGGACTTCGAGCTGATTGTTGTCGATAACGGCTCAACGGATGGAAGCCAGGATTATGCGAGATCTGTATCGGACCCAAGGGTGCGAGTCATCACCGAGCGTTCTCGGGGAGCCGGGCACGCCACGAATGCGGGCATTACCGCCAGCCGAGCCAGTCTGCTCGCGGTCATGGACTCGGACGATGTTGCTCACCCGGACCGTTTGAAAATCCAAGCGGAGTATATGGATGCGCATCCGGATGTGGTGCTGCTGGGCGCAGGTTTCCGGTTTCTCGTGGGAGCGGCGATCGTATCGCCTCCGCGACAGCCCCAGGATCACGATCAGATCAGGCGGGCGATTCTGGACGGGCGACCGGCGATGCACAATCCATCGACAATGTTCCGCAAGGATGCAGCGTTTGCAATTGGCGGGCATCATTTCCCGGGGCCAGGCGCTGACTGCGATTTCTTCCTGCGGATGAGCGATGTGGGCAAGCTCCACAATCTGCCCGATGTACTGCAGTTCTACCGGTTGCACGACCAGATGACGACGGTGGTGCGCGTGCTTGAGGTCAACCGGATCCTGGCGTACGGAGTGGCATGTGCGAAGGCAAGAGTCGAGGGAAGAAGCGAACCGAGCGTTGCGGAGTTTGACAAGGAATGGTCGCAAAGATCCTTTCTGCCAAAGGCGCGGGCCCGCGCAGATTGCCGCGCCTCCGCTCTCTATAGAAGGGCGATCCGATTGCGCGCCGAGGGGAAATGGCTGCGGGCTGCAGTGGTCACTGCGCCCGCGGCCCTACTTAGCCCGAACCGAACTCTGTGGCATATCAAGCGCCAGCTTCGATTGGTGTAACGGTAGGGGACCTTCAACGAGACCCAGCAGGTACGGTCGGATCGTTATGAGAAATGCAGCGGCAGAGGAATTCGTTGTCGGCATGAAGGTGAATGCCACCAGTCTCCAGCATGCTGCGGGAACGGTATGCGAGTGGGCAGCGGGCAAAGAGTCGCGGTATGTATGTGTGGCGACCGTTAACAACGTGATGGAAGCGTTCGACTCGAATGAATTCCAAACGATCATGAACCACGCCGATCTGGTGACGCCCGATGGGATGCCGCTGGTTTGGTCTCTTCGACTTCTGGGGCATAAAGATGCGACGCGGGTCTACGGCCCGGATCTGACTCCGATCGTGATTGAGGGAGCGGTGGAAGCGCGTATACCGATCGGGTTTTACGGCGCGTCACCCCTGGTACTGTCACTTATGGTCGAGAACGTCCGCCGACACTTCCCGAACGTGGAGATTCCGTTTACCTATTCACCACCTTTCCGTGAATTATCTGTGGAGGAAGACGCGCAGATCGTAAGGGAGATTAACCAGTCCGGCGTCCGCATTATTTTCGTGGGGCTGAGCACGCCGAAACAGGAGCGTTGGATGGCAGACCATAGGGGACGAGTAAATGCCGTGATGATTGGTGTCGGCGCGGCCTTCGATTTTATTGCGGGCACGAAGCCGCAGGCTCCGCGGTGGATGATGCGCATAGGAATGGAATGGTTCTTTCGCCTTACCATCGAGCCGAAACGCCTCTGGAAGAGGTATCTTAAGCACAATCCGCGGTTTATCTGCCTTTTTGCATGGCAGTTATTGTGGTATTCGCCGAACTCGCAATGAGTAATAAATAATCAATGGCAACATATGGTCACAATCTACATGGTAATGGGGGATGAGAATGAAGAAGGTTCTTGTTTCAGGCGCGGGCGGATTTATTGGCGGGCATCTTGTGAGGCGGCTCAAGTCGGAAGGGTACTGGGTACGCGGGGTCGATATCAAGCGGCACGAGTTCGCCGTCACGGCCGCTGACGAGTTTATTGTAGGCGACCTGCGTGAAACGGACGTCGTGCGGGGGATCGTTGAAGGTATCAGCGAGGTCTATCAGCTGGCCGCGGACATGGGGGGCGCAGGCTACATCTTCAGCGGCGAACATGACGCCGCCGTGATGCATAACTCGGCGACGATCAACCTGAACATGCTCGAGTGGGGGCGCCAGGCTGGGGTGCGGAAGTTCTTTTATTCATCCTCCGCGTGTATGTATCCGGAATATAATCAGCTGGATCCGGGTAATCCGAATTGCTCAGAGGAATCGGCGTATCCGGCGGCACCTGACAGCGAATACGGCTGGGAAAAGCTATTCAGCGAACGTCTGTATATGGCCTACATGCGGAACCACGGCGTTCAGGTTCGCATCGCGCGCTTCCACAACATCTTTGGGCCTGAAGGGACATGGTGCGGAGGCCGGGAGAAGGCGCCCGCAGCCATGTGCCGCAAGGTCGCTGAAGCGGACGACGGCGGGTTGATTGAACTTTGGGGTGACGGGAAGCAAACGCGGTCATTCCTCTACATCGATGAATGTGTTGACGGTGTCCGGCGGCTGATGGAGTCGGATTTCACGGGTCCGGTCAACATTGGTTCGGACGAGATGGTCACCATCAATCAGTTAGCTCAGATGATTGCGAAAGTTGCCGGGAAGAGAATCACTATCCAGCACATTCCGGGCCCCCTGGGTGTTCGCGGCCGTAACTCAGACAACCGGCTGATCCGGGAGAAGCTGCAATGGGCCCCCTCGCGGCCGCTCGCGGAGGGCCTCGAGAAACAGTATCGCTGGGTGGAAGCACAGGTGAAGAACGCCGTGGCAGGTCTGGCCGCGCAGTAGGGTTGCGGCAGCCTGTGCCAACGCAGGGATCGTGATCCTGCTGTGGGGCACTGGCGCGCGTAGCGGAAGGGAATCGTATCGCGCACCAGCCTCGACGCAGGGAACCAGCGCCTCACATTTGCTTATCAACAGTTCGGTGACGTGCAGCGTAGGAACTATCCGATGGACAGCGCAGCAACAAATCGCGTGGAGCAGTTGCACCGCTCGGGTGAGGGCGCTCCCTTGCCGGCGTATTCCATCCACATGGATGCGATACGCGCGCTCGCTGCCTTTGTCGTGGTCGCTGGCCACGCTCGCCTGCTGTTCTTCGGGGATCACGGGCAGCGCGCCGTTTACAAGTTACGTAGCCTGAGCGGCGCGACCACCAGTGCGCAGATCCCTGGAATGGGACATCAGGCGGTGATTGTTTTCTTTATACTGAGCGGCTTTCTGGTAGGAAACAGCGCCTGGCGCATGATTCGCGAAGGCCGGTGGCGCTGGCGAACGTATCTGATTCAGCGTGTGACGCGGCTGGGAATTGTCCTTCTGCCGGCTCTGATCCTGGGCTTCGGCCTTGACTATGCTGGGACTCATTACCTGGCCAGTTCTCACAATATTTATACAGCTCCTGCCGGCCAAAGCATGGTAACGACGAGTGTGGGCCAAGACCTCAACCTCAAGGTGCTGGCTGGAAACGCTCTGTTCCTGCAGACCATTTACGTGCCGGTACTCGGAACCAACTCTGCACTCTGGAGCCTGGCCAACGAGTACTGGTATTATCTGGCGTTTCCGGCACTGCTTGTGGCCATTGTCGGATCGCGTTCGATCTTAGGTCGCCTAATCAATCTTGGGGTCGGGGTTTGCATTCTCGTGGTTGTCGGGCCCAAGATAGCGATGCTGTTTCCGATCTGGATCCTAGGATTCGGGGTCTCTGTCACGCCCCTGCTGATCCCTCATCATTATCGGCGGGTTGCTATGGCGGCGGCTGCAGTGCAATTCATCGGAACCAACGCCCTGGCTCGCATACATGCCTTCCCTTCGCTGGTGGCCGATGCGCTGCCGGGTGTGAGCTTCGCACTTTTCCTCTATGTGATCCTCCACTACCGCGAGCCGTTGCGATGGGGTGTGTATACAAAGCTTGCGAGGGGATTCGCAGGTTTCTCGTACACGCTGTATGCCGTTCATCTTCCGTTTGTGACTTTCATGACGGGGTTGATCATCAACCCCTGGGGCCCATGGCATAAAGACATACGTCATCTTCTGGCAGCGGGTTTCCTAGTCTCAGTCGCCTACGTGTATGCGTGGCTCCTGTATCTGTTATTCGAGAGGAACACCGCGTCCTGCCGCCGGTATCTGAGCCGCTCGCTCGCAGGTGGCGACACGCCGAGGCCAGCCGTTTACCCGAAGCAGGTTGCTGACCAGGCGTGAGTGCACTGAGCAAAGCCTCGAAGTCATCGCGCCGCTCAGGAGCAACGTCCAGATATAACGCATGTTAGTCCGAATCGAGCGATGCGCTCGTGTGCGGCATTTCGCGATGTGAGGATGTGAAAGAGTGATGCCGGAAGTTGCACAAGCCGTGCAGAACAAGCGCGTTCTGTGGATCGATGTGTGCAAAGGCGTTGGGATTGCGGCGGTTGTCATTGGACATACCGTCCTGCAGTGGCAATTGGTGCAAGCGCTATTCCTATTTCACATGCCGCTGTTCTTCTTTCTGAGTGGGTATCTTCATCGCACAGAGCCCGCGCTGCTCCTTTATTTGCGAAAGAAGGCGGTTCATCTCCTGCTCCCTTATTTCAGCTTCCTGCTTGTACTGTCACCTCTTGAAGTTCTCTACTCTATACGGCACAACGAATCGGTACGTCAGGCGCTTGAAAACTGCGCGTTTGGAGGTGTAAGGCTGGAAGGATCGCTTTCGATCTTCTGGTTTGTCACCTGCCTCTTTATTACCCAGCAGGTTGCGAACCTACTCCTCACAAAGTGGAGTGGCCGTGTTGTCGCTGTGATTGGGATGATGTCTCTGGTCACAGCGTATGCCACGGCAGGCGCGTTCCATGTGTGGCAGATTCCCTGGGATGCGAACGTCGCGCTCGCCGCTTTGCCGATGTTTTTGGCTGGCGCTGGCTATCGGCGGATACCACAAACGCGCGTGGTGACAGCCATGGCGGTCCCGATTGCACTGACTGGTGCAGTGATGGTGTGCAGAGGAATTGGGTTGGCCTATGACATGCGGGACGCGGTTTATGGCAAAGCGCTGCTGACCCCCGAGATCAGCCTCGCGTGGGTTCTGAGTGTCTTTGCGGTATCGCGGTGGATAAGCGACTGGCCAGTCATCGCGCGCGGCCTCGCATCGCTGGGGCGAAGGTCGATGGGCATCATGTTTCTGCATGAAGCTGTGAGCCTGCCGCTGCTGCACCGGCATATCCACTCCAGGTGGATGGTGGCATGTTGGGCTCTGGCGGGGTCCTACCTCCTCACGGCGCTGATCGGTCAGAACGCATGGCTTCGATTGGCGTTTTTAGGGGAAGTACCTCGAAAAAGCAGCGGCACATCTGAGAAACGCGCTGCGCGCAATTCTGTGCCATCCGCAATGAGTGTGGCGGACGCCAATTCGCGGGCTGCCACAGAACTGGCCGAGTAGAGAGATCTTTCGCTACCACGCTCCCTCTTACACTCTGGAGACTAGGGCCGCGCAGCGGCCGCGGCCACTTTCCACCCTATGATAGACAACTTGCAATATAGATTACGTGTCGCGGGGCCGTACCAACTCCTTAAGGATGCCCGCGATAAGCTGTTCAGTTCGCGGCAAGATAGGATTCCGATTCGCCACGTTGGAGACGCCACCGGGAAACGACGGGTTCTCTTCGTCCATCAAGGAGCTTGGGCAATTTACAACGTCGGTATCGAATGGTTTTCGGCGATTCCCGGTGTCACATGCACAATGGTAGATGTCGAGGACTTCATCGCGAAACCGGAGCTTCAGCATGAGCACGATTTGGTCGTGTTCGGATATACGCAGATCTTCCGCGCTTGCCTCAGGGTCGTTCGTACGCGACCCTCCATAGTCTGCGTCCATGATCCCCGTGAACTGTTCGATGAGGTACCCGATTGGAGATCTCATCGCGCGAATCCCGGCGATATTGAACTATTTAAAGAAGCGGACCTCGTCGTGTGTACCTCTCATGAGATGAGAGACTGTTTGGCAGAGGAAGGTGTAGTTGCTATCTGCGTGCCTACTACCTCTTTACTGCCGGCTATTCCGTCACCTCTTCTCGAAACGCGCGGTCGTTTGAGAGTAACCACGGTTGGTCGCATTTATCGACGCAAGCGATTCGAACTGTTCCGTGAAGTTGCTACAATGAGTCGCACAAAAGGGCTGCCGATCGATTTCTACGCAAAGTACGATCGCCGTCCCCTTCCCGAACTGAAGTATATCTCATATCTAGATAGATCGCAGATATACATGGTCACATCCTTCCAGGAAGGCGGGCCGTTGCCGGCCATGGATGCGATGCAGCGCGGTCTCGTTGTCCTCTCAACGCCGGTAGGACAGATGCCGGAAATTGTCGTGGACGCGAGTAGCGGCTTCATCTGTTGTACGGCAAGCGAGTTCATCGAGCGATTGTCGATGCTTTCGAATGATCCAGCGATGTTATCGCGGATGCGGAGAGAGTCGCTTAACCGTATCAATGAGGTACGCTCTGGCAGAACTATCGCAGATGCCGTTGAAAAGATGCTCACTGCAATCCCTATTCCAGCTGTGCCACATGGTCCAGCTGATGCTGGGGAACTGTGATCAGATGAGCTACCCTCCCTCGTTGCTGCGCTCATCGCATCTGATGATCGCCTTTTTGCCAGTAACATGTGAGCTATCGTTAGGTTCCCTGGTTCCCTCCATGAATATGCTAGCGGTTCGCCATAAATAGAATCCACTATAAAGACTGGTCATCTCATACGATAAGGTTACCAGTTATGCGTGTGGCGCCAGCGCTTGAACTAAGACCCCAAGCTCGGTGTGAACCGGAGAAGCTATCGCGTCGGCGCACGACTTTCTTGCGTTGTGCAACCCAGCCGTATCGTTTTGGCGGCCGCTGAGGGAATCCAGAACAGGGAGATTCCGGAGCGGCTGGGCGTGGCGCCGCGCATGGCGGCCCTTGGACGGAGACGGTTTATCGAATTGAGTGTGGCAGGTTTGATGAAGGATGCTCCCCGGCCGGGACGGACGCCGGCGATTTCACCGCTGCGGAGCGCCGGGGTGATCACGCGCACGACGCAATCGAAGTCCGCTGGAGCTACGCACTGGTTGCGCAGCGGGATGGCGCGTGAGACGGGCATTTCTGAGTCCAGCGTAGGCCGCATCCGGCGTGCCCATGGACTGAAGGCGCATCGCACCGAGAGTTGCAAGGTCTGCAACGACCCCACTTCGCCGAGAAGCTCGATGCCATCGTTAGGCTGTATCTGAACCCCCGGAACACGGGTTGAAGCTGAGCGCGGACGAGAAGAGCCAGATACAGGCCGACGACCGCACGCAACCCGGTCTGCCTATGAAGATGGGCCGCGCGGCGCAACCATGACGCACGACTAACAAGCGCCATGGCACGGCCAAACTATTCGCTGCCCTCGGCCCAGGACCAGGTGTTTTCCCAAGGGCGATGACCGGCACCGCCATCGGGAATGGCTGAAGTTCCTGCGCGTGATCGATGACGTGGTCCCGGCTAGTAAAGCCGTCTATATGATGTGTATAACTACGCGACCCACAAGTATCCCAGTGTGGAGCACTGGCTCAGGCGCCGTGCTCGTTTCTACATGCACTTCACGCCTACCTGATGCTCGTTGCTGAAATGGTGGAATGCTCTTCCGCGACCTGACCGAAAACCGTCACCGCCACGGCGCTCTTCGCAGTGTCGAGGAACTGATCGAGGCATCGGCGAATACATCGACCACCACAACGACAATCCCAAGCCTTTTATCTGGACCGCTAGGCCGCCGACATCTTGGAAAAGGTTAAGCACGCCCGCACTGCCCTTCATAATCGGCAATCTGTATGACGCACCACTGGGAGGCAAGGCTTTGCAGGACGTATGCTCCGCGAAAGCAGAAGAAAATTACGTGGAGGAACCGCGACGTTTCCGAGTACTTCTCAGCGCATTCTCCATCGCTCCGAACCAGGGCTCCGAAGCTGGCGTTGGATGGAACACCGCGATTCGTCTGGCAGAGCATCACGATGTTACAGTCTTGTGCGGTGATCTGGGTGCAGGGAGAACGACCGAGAAGGCCATTTTAGAGCACTTTCGGGTCAATGGAGCGATCCATGGGCTTTCGATTTGCTACGTCGCGCCGTCTGCCGTGACGCGAGCGCTCTATTGGTTGTGCGGACGACCCGGCCTCGGCCTCCTTTACTATTCTGCGTATCATAGTTGGCAGCGGGATGCTTACAGGATAGCTTCGGCATTGCTAAAGCAAACGCCCTACGACATCATTCATCAGTTGACGTTTGCGAGCTTCCGCGAACCCGGTTACCTATGGCGGCTTCGGCCGCAGTTCTTCTGGGGTCCAATTGGTGGAGCGAGTTCACCACCCCTGAGAATGGTGCTGCGAGGAGGGGCTAGGTTGGTGGCGCGCCATATCGCGAATGTTTTGCAGAAGAGGCTGTCGCGCCGTTCGGCGATGGCTGCGCGAAAGGCGGTCATCACCTGGGTCAGTACGGAGGAGGATGCACGACTCTTGCGAAACTGGGGAGCACGGGTACGTCAACAGTTCGAAGTAGGGACTTCAAACATTCGGGCTAATGCACGCGTTCGGACGCCGGGCTCCCCGTTTAGGCTCGTATGGAGCGGTCTTCATATCCGCCGCAAGGCTTTGCCGCTCGCTTTGTGTGCGATGGCACGGCTTCCGCAAGAGTTCGATATCCATCTGCATATCGTTGGCTCCGGTCCGGAAACACAGAAATGCCAGGCTTTGGCACGACACCTTCAAATCGATCGACTGGTGACCTGGCATGGAAGACTCGATCAGAAGGATGCCGTAGGGATAATGGAAGGCGTTCATGCATTGCTCCACACGAGTATCTCTGAAGGTACACCGGCCGTGATCCTTGAGGCCCTCGCCGCGGGCTTGCCGGTGGTCTGTCACGATATTTGCGGGATGCACCTAGCAGTAACCGATGAGTGTGGAATTAGAGTGCCACTGCGGAATCGGCAGAAAAGCATTGAGTGGTTTGCGGAGGCACTCCTCCGGCTGAGGGATGTAGCTTATTACAACCGTTTGTCCGAAGGTGCTTTGCAACGAGCGGACGAACTGACTTGGGATAATAAGGTCGCCCAGATGAGTTCAGAATATGCGACGGTGATTGCCCCCGAATGATCCGAGATGTCCAGAGCTATCTTGCTTCGTGAGGTCCGACTCCGGTACAGACTCGTTCGGACAACCATTTTAATTACAGCAGGTACCTTGCCCTTCCTGGCCCTTGCTCTGGAATCCTGTCCAGTCCATCCCGGTGAACCAGTCCCAGTGCGTGGCGGAGGCGGAACCGACTTTCAGGATGTAGTGGTTGGCATCGAAGCTGTCTCCACGTGCCGTATTGCCGCCGGTATCGTCCACGAAGCCAGAGCGGCCACCGGGTCCCAGAAAGGTGATGGTGTTGTTGTATACGCGGTCGTTGACGGCGGCCCATGTTCCCTCGGAGCCGACGCCGCGCTTCTGATTGATTAAAGCTATTCCGTTTCCACCTCCTTCGGGGACTTCGACGATATTGTCGTCGATGAGCGAGCCGGAAGAGCTCTGTAACTCAATCTGCGCATTCCAGAGCCAGACGGTCGGAATATTGCCATTGTCTTTCACGATGTTGTTGCGAATGGTGGCGCGATAACTGATCTCATATTTAATGCCCTCATTCAGATTATGGGTAACGGTATTGTGATCATAGATCGTGTCTACGTTGTCGTAGTCGGACCATAGGCCGGGGCCCTGGTTATCGTGGACGTAGTTGGACTGAACCAGCAGGTTCGTCGTCGCCCAGAATTTGCTACCGCCGGCCTCCCATCCAATCTCGAATCCGGCATAGTTGTTCCACGCGATCTCATTGCCGATGACCTTGCCATCGGCACCGGTCATGGCAATGCCCAACTGCCCGTTGTGGTGGACCCAGGAGTTCGTCAGGATTGAACCGGGGCCGAGTTCGACGCCGGCACCGTGATTCCATCGGACCTCGACTTTGTCCACGTTCCAGCTGGAGCCCTCCTTGAGGTCGCCGACAGCGCCCTGCTGGGCGTGCGTCGCGTACTTTTCGACGATGATGCCGCGGATCTGCACGTTTTTGGCCGTGCCGTAGAAGGCGCCGGGAGTTGCGCCGAGCTCGACGGTATGGCCAGCGGGGTCCTGCGAAAGAAAGATCCGCTGATGCGCGAGGTCGTAATACCACCATCCTGGCTGAAGCCCGACGGGGGTGGTGGCCGGTTTCTGCATTAGGCCGTCCACGAATAGGTCTTGGATCTGGTTGCACAGGGGAGCTGTCTTCATGCAGGGGAAGTTCGGGCTATAGATCGGCGCAGCTTCGGCGATCCAGAGTCCGGACGGGTGCGGCTCAAAGGTTAGAATCCGGGAGCCGTTCAGGATGACCTTGCCCTGGCCGAGGAAAGAGTCGTTGTCTTTAGGAGCTATTCTTTGCATTCGGTAGGTGCCCGGTCGAAGAACAAAAGTCGTCCCCGGAAGCGAGAAGTCGACGGCGGCCTGCAGGTTGTCTCCGGGGGAAAGATTGACGCTTCGAGGAGTAGGCTGTGCCCGGCCGGCGAAAGTTAGGACAATACAGGCAGCAAAGATAAAGATGCGGGCCGTCCGATGAGGTGGATGAGGGTCCACATCCGAGGCCCATCTGGTACGATGGTCGCGTGCAATGCTACTTTTTCGCGTTCGAGATATCGATACCATTCAACTGAGTCGTTCGATTAAGATGGCTGTGGCGCTGCGACTTATGTTTCCACGATATTCTACCCCGTCCTTACTTTGGGGCGACCGCGCCTCCGCTTCCGCAGAGTTCGCATTGTCCTCATCAAGGAAAAGGCCGCCTTTCGTGGTGGGCTTTTTCATTGATGTCGCCGGCTGACGTGACGGGTTCAGATGTACGTCACGCCCACGCAAAGGTGTTCCAAAACGGCTGCGAAGGGTATTGAGCGGGGTCGTGGGTATCGGGGTCCTTCGCACCCGGACGCCGGGACCCTGCGGTACTGTCGCCGCCGGGTGAATACTCGGTGCGCCTGACCGTGGACGGGCAGACCTACACGCAACCGGTTACGGTGAAGCCTGACCCGCGAGGAATCGGGGTTGACCACGCTACTGCTGGGGCCAATACCAGCGAATAGTTCGCCGATATTCTCGAGAATTGCCTGTTATTCTCGTTCCGGATGCAGAGCTTCGCTGGTATCGCGAAAACAACCAACGCAATGTGGTCTTAAGCACAGCGTGCGCGGCCGCGCGCTTCCGCCTTTTTCTATGACATTCTCCGGATAATTGGGATGATTTGCCGAGGCACGGAGGGCGGTGTCAAGGCTCTTCGACCGCATGGCGGCGCGCGAAGCGCGGCCTTGACGCCGCGCCGGCCTCGGCTATGCTCTGCTATCTGGGGAATGTCATTTCTGTGAAGCCTGTTGAGCCCGTCTCGCCAGGATCTCCTGGGCCCCGGGCACCTTCGACTTCTGGATTTGTTGGAACATGGCTCGGACCTCTTCCTTGGTCCGCGTTTCGCCATTCAGAAGTGGACTGAGTGCATTCATCAGGATCATTTGCATCCCGACCAGTTCGGCGAAAATGTGCATCTCCATGTCGTATCTTTTTTCCGTGTTCTCGGCGCGCAACAGCACTTCTCGCGCCCATTCGCGGAGGTTCTTGCCGCTGGCCTCAGCCCTTTTCAGAAGCGCTTGTTCTTCCGCTCTCGTGAATCGCGTGGCGATGCTCTGCGTGCGAACTTCCCGGCCTTTGTTTCGAGACAGTCGATTTTCAAATTGCAGGCTGTTTGTCACCATTCGCTCACCTCCTAAGTGCCCTTATGGCTGCGGTTCCAAATGGAACCGTCCGAAATTCAGTTTTCGCGTAAGCCCCCGCTGCTCTGCATGTTTCCAAATGGAACCGGAACGGTTCCAAACGCAACCCTTTCAGGGGTGGAGTGTCGAAATTCACCCGCTGCGCAGCAGCGCCGTTCTCAAAGCTCGCCATACTCATAGCTCAACATGCCCCATGCGGCGGCAACTTCGGGTGATTCCCACGCGCGGCGGAACAGGTTTTGCAGCACCTTCCAGTCGTCCATGGGAAAACTGAACCTTATCCCGCTATCACGCGAGAACAGCGTGACGCCGCGCTCATCGTTGTCCAGGAGTCCGGTCCAGGCGACGTAGTAGTGCCCCTTCCACTGGCTCATCGCAGGTTCCAGATCGAGCAGCTCCAGCATCCTTCGGAACTCCGCAATTCGTGGATATCCCAGCAGCGGAAAGTGCGGCTTCAACGGGCCGGGAAAGCCGATTCGCGGCGTGAAATCGTTGCCCTCATCTCGGGGGAGTTCCAGCCGGTATCCACGCTCCTCGAGCGTCGGCAATCCATACAGAATGGGCTCTTCAAAATCCTCATTCTCGTCTTCCGTACGGGGCCTTTCCCGGAGCGGCTTATTGTGCGCGGCATAGTGCCCTCGGGCGCAAAGCTTCCACAGGGTCTTCCAATGGGGCCAGAGAGCATCGTTCAGCTTTTCCGCGTTGATAAACTTCTCGTCGTCAAGCATGGTGTACAGATTGCGAACCGCCAGGATGGGCCTTCGCCGCTTGTCTGCATCCGGGTCCCGGAGCATCTGGATCGTGCGCTTTACCAATCGTCGAACGTCGCCTCTCGTGGCCTCCTCGGGGTCCTTGTCGCGCGCCTGTTTACCGTCCGCCGGAAGCGTCTGCAGGTAGATCCAATCCAGAGTGACTCTCGACTTCCTTCGCGGGGTCTCATAGGCGGCGAGAAACGCCTCCAATAGTACAGCCAAAGTCTCATGGGAAATCAGCCCCTGTTCCGTGCTCGTGAAAGCCTCGGCGCCCCGCGTGCAGTAGTAGGCCACGAGTGTCCATTCCGCCTGGGAGAGCGTCAGCCTCGCCTCGAGCTTCTTGCGCACATTGAGCAGGGATTCGGTTGGCTCAAGCAGTAGGCCAACCCCCTCAATGCGGTCGTCTCGGGCGGAATCCAGCAACTGCTTTGCAGCCTCCGAAGTCGAGACTGGCTGGCCGGTCTTCAGCGCCATCATTTGCTTGAGCTTTTCTAAGCGCTCCCGAAGTTCTTCCGAAATGCGGATCGAGATAACGGGCTGCTGTTGTGAGGATCGCCCCTTCATATGGCTCCTTTGGCCAGTCGTTACATACGTGGCCATCTGTAACGATACGGCTTGACCTTAGGAGCAAATCCGGGGTATTGTCAAGTCGGTACCAGCGGAGGTGCCCCTTGACCCTTCCGTCCTCCTCTCGGGACTTCAGACGTAACGACCAGAACGGACAGTACGAACTCCCATTCCCGGTCGCGGTCGGGACTGAGATTGCTTCCCGCGATAGCAAATCAGCTTCAGGATCCGAACCACCCTCCCTGTCTAATGCTAAGAAGGCTTCGAGTTCCCAAAATTCAAAGCTCCCACGCCCTCATGCTCGCGGGCAGAAGGAGTTCGATCGAAAGCTGCCTGCAAAAGAGATTTTGCCGCCTAACGAAGAGCCGCCCATAAGCCCCGAGGAGGCTCCGGGCGACTTCAAGTTCCTGCGTCTGCCGGAAGTGAAAGCCGTAACAGGGCTCTCGAAAACCAGCCTGTATGCGTTGATTCGGGAAAAGAGCTTTCCTGCCCCCGTCCGCCTGGGTCCGCGCGCAGTCGCGTGGGTGAAATCCGAGATCAGGCAATGGGCCAAAGAACGCGTCCATGCGTCACGGTCTGCTGCTTAGCCCGGAAATCGCAGCGCCCTTCCCTTCCGCGCTGCTCTGTCTCTCTTTCCCCTTGGCCAATTGCGCGTCCAGATAATCGGCCCACCACTGCATCATCGCTGCACGCTGATTCAAATACTTTGCATGATTGTATGCAGCAGCCACCTTGTTGCGCATCTGGTGAGCGAGCTGCAATTCAATGTGTTCGCCTGCAAAATCGTTCTCGTGCAAAATCGTGGATGCCAGTCCGCGAAAACCATGACCAGTCATGCGGCCTTTGTAGCCCATCCGGTACAGCGCAAACAATATCGTATTCTTGCTCATGGGCCTCTTCTTGTCGTAGGTGCCTGGGAATACGAACCTGCAAGACCCGGTGAGCAGATGGAGTGCGCGCAAAATTTCGACTGATTGCCGTGACAACGGAACGATGTGCCGCGTACCCATTTTCATGCGTTCGGCAGGAATGTCCCATCGGGCATTGTCCAGATCGAACTCCGGCCATTCTGCTTCGATCAATTCAGACGTCCGTACAAATGTGTAAGCCAAAACGCGCATAGCGAGGCGCGTAAGCGCGTCGCCATCATAGGCCTGCATCTTTACCAGCAGAGTCGGGAGACCTTTGGCATCGATGTGGGCAAAGTTCTCCTCCCTGGCGGCTGCCAGAATGTCTCTGGGTTTGAAGTCAGCAGCAGGATTCCGGCTCGCGATCCCGCGGGCAATTGCATACCGGAAAATCTGCCCTGCAATCTCGTGGGCGCGCTTTGCGACATCCCTTGCGCCGCGTCCTTCGATTGCAAGCATGAGCTCCCGGATGTCCGCGGGCGTAACCGCGTCGATGAACCTGGAACCAAACGCGGGGAAGACATCGGCTTCGAGGCGCCGCAGGACGGAATCGGCATGCCGTGGAGACTTATCCGCGGCCCACCAATCCCACCATTTGCGAGCCACCTTCTCAAAACTGTTTTCTATCTCACGCTGCCGCGCTTCAGATTCCCTCCGTTTCGCCTCCGCTACGGCCTTGCGTTCGGCCATAGGATCGGTGCCGGCGGCGAGAATCTTTCGAGCAGCAAAATGACGTTCCCGGGCTTCGGCGAGACTGACGATTGGATACTGGCCCAGCGCCATCATCTTTTCCTTGCCTTCGAAGTGGTAGCGCCAGCGCCAGAGTTTCGCACCAGACCGGGAAACAAGAAGACACAACCCGGCGCTGTCGGCCAGTTTGTACGGCTTGCCCTGCGGTTTTGCGTTATCCACTTGCTTGGTAGTGAGCGCCATGATGTGAGCCCCAACGAGTGGTTTTTGTACGATACCCACAGATCGTACCCACTATACCCCCACCGGTACCCGTAGAGAAATGTGGCTGCGGGAGGCTCTCTCGGGACCTCCGCGAACGCACGATTCGCTATAAGTCCAATATAATCAATACACTGAGGATGTTCGAGGACGTTCGGGAAAGTGCTGGGAAGGATGGGGAAGTGCGTTTTTGGCTGCCCCCCAGGGATTCGAACCCCGATATGCTGATCCAGAGTCAGCTGTCCTGCCGTTGAACGAGGGGGCAGTAAAGAAGGTTGGTCGCGGCAGAACGCCGCCTT